>Ga0208264_1000020_pt1 | contig 166462 bp, 156 predicted proteins | sample LakWasMet31_HOW6_2_FD_183873 | JGI IMG/M metagenome (GOLD analysis project Ga0208264, IMG submission 183873) | Freshwater sediment methanotrophic microbial communities from Lake Washington under simulated oxygen tension - Sediment Metagenome... | ecosystem: Environmental > Aquatic > Freshwater... | reverse complement strand
AGGACATGCCGTCTTAGCGTGTGGAGTGACGGTGCAACAAGACCGCACAGTGAAGCATGAACCCGCCGAAGGTATCCGCAAGTCATCGCGTGAACTCGTAGGAATCCCCGCTCTTTAGGGCGGGGAGGATGTCAATAATCAACCTGGCTATACGGTTAAACTTCTTTGACGCCTTACTTCATATAAGCAAATACCACTCGCTACACTCACGTTCAAACTCTCTACAGAGCCAAACATGGGAATCGTCATCAGCGCATCACAAGTTTCAGCCGTCAAACGACGCATTCCATCTCCCTCTGCACCTAAAACAATCGCAATTGGGCCACTAAGCTTTGTGTTTAGCAATGTACTTGGCGCATCCATCGTCGTACCGACTACAAATACACCAGCCTCTTTTAGTTCGCGAATCGTTCTAGCTAAGTTTGTCACAGCAATAAACGGTACAGTTTCTGCCGCACCGCAAGCTACTTTACGCACTGTGGCATTAAGTCCTGCTGCCCTATCTTTAGGTGCAATCACCGCATGCACACCCATTGCATCTGCGACACGTAAACAAGCACCTAGATTATGTGGATCTTCTACGCCATCTAAAATTAAAAAGAATGCTGGTTCAGTTAAATCTGATTCTAGAACATCATGAATATCTTTGTACGGAATAGGTGTATCCACCACGCGCGCAATCACACCTTGGTGGCGACCGTTCATACCAGCCATACCATCTAAACGGCTACGCTCAACCTGCATCGTCCGCACACCGGATACTTCCGCCATATTAAGCAAATCTTTCATACGCGCATCAACACGGTCACGGTCAATTAAAATCTCTTGCACGCTAGCGCTGTGCTGGCGTAAACGGCTTAATACTGCATGAAAGCCAAATAAAATACGGGCGTCACTCATTTTTTTACCTTACGTTTTGTGGTTACTTTACCTGTGGTTGCTTTACTGACCACTTTTTTGGATTTACTGGTTTTAGTCTTATTTTTTGGTTTAGGTGCGGCTTTAGATCCATTCGCTGGTTTATCACCAAAGCTAGCATGAGACCCACGTTTTGGCTTTTTACCAAACGGCTCACCAAATTTCACATTATCTGCTTTTGTGCTTTGCGCACCTACCCCTTCGAATTTAGGGGTGGATTTTACAGCAGTTTGATCTTTAGCACTTGATTTATTAGCACCAAACGCCTTTACTGAGCTTACATTAGGTTCTGCACCTAACTCATTGCTTTTATTTGCTAAAGTAAAGTCAATTTTGGTTGTTTCTAGATCAACACGTACTAATTTAACGGTTAATCGATCACCAAGACGGTAACGTACTCCGGTGCGCTCACCAGCCATTTCATGGCGCGCCTTGTCATAAATGAAGTAATCATTGCCTAACTCAGTCACGTGTAATAAACCTTCAACATACACACCATCTAATGCCACAAACAAACCAAAACTAGTCACGCCGGCGACAGTACCTTCAAATACTTCGCCAATTTTATCCTGCATATAAAAACATTTCAGCCAATTGGTCACATCACGTGTCGCATCATCTGCACGTCGCTCAGTCATTGAGCATTGCTCACCTAAGCTATTCCAATCCCCTGCCTTGTATCGCTCACCATTGAGTACCGCTTTAATGGCACGATGAATCAACAAATCAGGATAACGACGGATCGGCGAAGTAAAGTGCGCATAAGCCTCATAAGCTAAACCAAAGTGACCAACATTATCTGGACTATATACAGCTTGCTGCATTGAGCGTAACAGCACAGTTTGTAAAAGTTGAGCATCTGGACGGTCTTTAATACGCGCTAGCAACTTACCATAGTCTTTAGCATGTGGTGAATCACCACCACCCACACCAAAGCCAAACTCACCCATAAATGTGCGTAAAAGCTCTAATTTTTCAGGGGTTGGACCTTCGTGTATACGATATAACGCTGGATGCTCATGTTTCTTAAGAAACTCAGCAGCACACACGTTTGCTGCTAGCATGCACTCTTCAATCAGCTTATGGGCTTCATTACGCGTACTTGGCTCAATGCGCTCAATTTTACCTTGATCATTAAAGATCATAATGGTTTCAGAGGACTCAAACTCAATCGCACCACGCTTTTCACGCTGCGTTTGTGATAGCTGATACACACTGTATAAATGTTGTAAATGGGGTACTAACCAAGCATATTCTTTGGCTAGCTCTCCTTCTGGGTTTTGCAATATTTCAAATACTTGGTTGTAAGTCATGCGTGCTTTTGAACGCATGACAGACGGGTAGAATTTATACTGTTTTACAATACCAGCCCCATCCAACTGCATATCGCAGATCATACAAAGTCGCTCTACATCAGGATTAAGTGAACATAATCCATTCGATAGCGCCTCTGGTAACATAGGAATCACACGGCGAGGGAAGTAAACCGAGTTACCACGTTCTAATGCACCTTTATCTAATGCGTCATGTGGCTTCACATAGAAGCTCACATCGGCAATCGCCACTACTAAACGCCAACCTTTACCTTGTGGCTCAGCGTAAACCGCATCATCAAAGTCACGCGCTGTTTCGCCATCAATGGTAATTAATGGCATTTCACGACAGTCAACACGACCTTTGTAATCCTCAGGTTGCACTAGCTTAGGATAAGACTCAGCCAACTTTACTGCTTCAGCGGTAAACTGGTGAGGTAGATTATGCTTACGCAAAGCAATTTCAATTTCCATTCCACTATCAGCGTAGTTACCTAAAATCTCAACCACTTTACCCATCGGCTGCGCATGAGACGAAGGCTGCTCGGTGAGTTCCACCATCACTACTTGGCCTGGCTTAGCTTGCATATCTAAATGATATGGAATCAAAATATCTAGATTAATGCGCTTATCTTCTGCAGCCACAATGGTCACACCAGCTGTGCGAATAACGCGACCAACCAAGCGCTGTGTTCTACGCTCCAGCACTTCTACAATCTTACCTTCAGGACGGCCTCTTCTATCTAATCCACTCATGCGCACCATAGCACGGTCACCGTGCATCACTTGCGACATCTCTTTGGGACTCAAAAATAAGTCCTCACTCTTTGTTTTATCATCTGGAATCAAAAAGCCGAAACCGTCAGGATGACCTTGGATAACACCTGCGATTAAATCAAGCTTATCTGCAATACAAAGCGCACCTTTTCTGTTTTTAATAATCTGACCTTCTCGCTCCATGGCGTTAAGGCGCTTATTAAAAACCTCTCGCTCACTATCACTAATATCTAGGAGCAAATACAGTTGCTCAATACTTAATGGCACCCCCTGATCACTCATCGTAGTCAGAATTAGTTCACGGCTTGGTAATGGGGTTTCATATCGGCTTGCCTCACGCGCTGCATGAGGGTCATTACTTCTTTTACTTTTGTGAGTATTTTTATGGTTTGTCATTGACAAAGCTTACCTTTAATATAAAATTCAACGCCTTGATTTGCTGAGCTTTATTGTAGCAAATGCCCAGATGGCGGAATTGGTAGACGCGCTAGTTTCAGGTACTAGTATCGAAAGATGTGGAGGTTCGAGTCCTCTTCCGGGCACCATCATGTTTATCCGGCTACAAAGCAAATGTCGATTATGCAATCAGATGATTGCATTCAAACCACATTGTAACGCTAACAATGGCGATTAGGTGTGTGATCTCAATACACAATATCAATATAATCTATAAAGTCGCAAAAAGATTAAATCAATTTCGCTTGGATTGTGCTCTTTTAACTAAAAACTGAATGCTCTGCCTGTGGTAATTGTAGTTGCTTCAGTTTTACAGATGGTACATTTGCTAACAAAGCAACTGCTTGAGCTCTACGCCCAATATTAAGTTTCTGAAAAATTCTCTTAAGGTGACTTTTGACTGTGTTTTGGCTAATACTTAATATCATACCAATTTCTTGATTAGTTTTGCCCGCTTTAATCCAGCTAATTACTTCTATCTCGCGTTCGCTTAATACTGACAAACTTAGCGCACTGTCAACAGTGTCAATCACATCTGACTGTAATGGTTTAATTTTTCTTAGCACATGGTCTATATGCGGCATGATGAAATCCATCATTTGCTTTTTCATTTCCAAGGCATGCTCTTTGCTGAAAAATATGTACAAACACTCATCGCCACTTCGTTCGTCTGTCATTCCATAAACAAGCAATGAGTTAATCTCAATTAGTTGCTCAGGGAATATTGCCTTCACTCTTTGGCACATTTCAGTGTGTTGTAATTCATCAACCACAAAACAAGGGTTGCGACAGGCTACCCACATTTCATATAAGTCATTTAAAAAGTGGCTTGTCTTATCTGAGGTGCTAATGATTAAAGAGGTTGTAAGGCCTTTTAAATTTGAGGCGGCATCATATTTTAATTGACCATCCTGCTGCTGCCTAAGATCACCCCAGACGGCTAGCAGCATATCGTGCGGAATTAACTCAGCAACACTATTTTGTAACCATACAAAATAATCTAAATGCGTTTTAATTTGGTACGACCGCTCGATAATAGCGCTCGCTGTATTCAAATATTGATTTGTAGATTCTTTTTTCATCTCTATGCACCTAATCCATGAACACTCTTGCTCATGTCTTAATACGTGCAAATTAGATGCCAAATATAAGTTATATATAAATCAATAGGTTAGAATGAAAATATAACAAAATGTAGGAGAAATTGTTATAGCGCCAACTGTAGTGTCAGAATTACGACATATTCTGAATAGTAAACCACTACATCATTTTAGAACGCATGTGTTTAAAATGTGACACTAAGCTTGTAAAGCATAAATTGCAGGTAAATTTCGCCACCACCCATAAACATCCATACCATAGCCAAAAACATACTCATTCGGCACTTCAAGACCAACGAAATCTGCTTTTATTGGTTTATCGTGACTCAGTTTCTTTTCTATCAGTACTGCCGTCAGTACCTTGACTGCACCCAATGACAGACACTTTTCTTGAATCTCTTTTAACGTAATACCTTCATCAAGAATATCATCCAGCAACAGCACAGTACGGCCAGTCAAATCTGATTTTGGCAATGCTTTCCACTCTAGCGTTTTTCCTATGGTCTTATTCTGATACCTACTAGCATGCACATAATCAAGTTCTAGAGGGAAGTGCAGCTGTGTCAGCAACTGTCCGGAGAAAACGACACCACCACCCATGACACAGATCACAACAGGTGATGTGGTTTCTAATGTGTTAGTAATTTCAGTGGCCATCTTTGAAATTGCACTAACCACCACTTCTGCTTGGTGAATGATATAGGATTGCTCAAGGAGCTTTTGTGGGGACGAAGTGTTCAATTATTACCAATCCATTAAGTAAATCATGAAAAAAAGAAAAACTGATACCTTACTATGCTCATATACCAACATAGCAACATGCCTTCATATCAATCAGAGTGCTACGTCTAACGACCCACACAAGCCTTGAGCTTACAATACTCTAAACCGGTTAGTGTAATGTTATATGTTGCTGCGAAATGCTCTGAGCATGACCATCAGTTACGTTTAGGATTTGTGGGCTATACTCCTCCACCCAGCTAGATAGTTCTAACTTCATTTGGGTCTCGTGAGTTCCATGCAAACCTTCTATCCATAATAAAAGACTGTTTACCCAGCTAATATCTGCAGTTCTGGCCTGCGCAATGCGTAACTTTTCATGTGGTGTTGGCATGGTATGTTCATCATCTGCAAGTAACTCTTCATAAAGCTTTTCTCCAGGACGCAATCCAACGTACTCAATTTTAATTTCATCTGTACTAAAACCAGACAATCGAACCATGTCAGCTGCCAAATCAGCAATCTTTACAGGTTCCCCCATATCGAGCACAAAAATCTCGCCACCCTTGCCCATCAATCCCGCTTGCATCACTAACTGCGCAGCCTCTGGAATCGACATAAAGTAGCGTGTAATTTCAGGATGGGTAATCGTAATGGGGCCGCCTTTAGCAATTTGTTCGCGGAATTTCGGAATCACGCTACCACTGCTACCCAGCACGTTACCAAAACGTACAATCACGAAACGTGTACCATTATCGCTCTGCAAGCCTTGACACACCATTTCTGCCAAACGCTTACTTGCACCCATCACATTAGTTGGGTTCACAGCTTTATCTGTAGAAATTAATACAAACTTGCTCACGCCATTACTCTTACAAGCCTGTGCTAGCGTGTGGGTACCAATCACATTGTTAGAGAGCGCTTCCCACACATTACCGTTTTCCATCATCGGCACATGTTTGTAGGCTGCAGCATGAAATACCACAGATGGCTGATACTGCGCCAATATGTGATTAATCCGTACTTTATTTTTTACATCACAAGTAAAATAGACTAGTTTGGTTTCTAAATTCATCCCAGTTAACTCTTGCTCTAATTGATAAAGAGAAAACTCAGAAATATCTAAACAAATCAAAGTGTCAGGGCGATATTTAACAATCTGCCGACACAGCTCAGAACCAATAGAGCCTCCTGCCCCACTCACAAGTACGGTCTGATGATCAATCAACATTTGCAAACCAGAGCTATCAAGCTTCACGGCATCACGCCCTAGCAAATCCTCCACATCTACCTTACGAATTTGGGAAACACTCACCTTACCACTCATCAAATCGTCAATCGCCGGCACTGTCATCACTTCAAGATTTAGCTGAGTCGCAAGATCAATTGCTTGCTTACGCTTTTGGTGATGTGCAGATGGCATAGCAACAATCACATAAGTAACACTTAGTCGATTTGATATTATCTCTAACTGATTAATTGCCCCTAATATCTTAACGCCAAAAATCTCACGTCCATGCATTGAAACATCATCATCCACCAACCCCACAACTCGCCACTGAGCACTTAGTGCTAAGTCTTTTACCAATGCAACTGCAGCTTCCCCAGCGCCCAGTATAATCACAGGATTACCTTGCTTGAGCGTCACTCCATATAGTTGATGGTCTTTCCAAGCCCGATAAACAAATCGACTACCTCCCATCATCATTACCAGCAAAATGGGATCTAGAATCAGCACGGATCTAGGAATAACTATCCCAGACTGCAACATAAATAACACCAAAGTTGCTAACGCGGTAGCAGATATGACTGCAAACATAATTCGCTTTAAATCATTAACACTCGCAAAACGCCAAACACCTCTATATAACCCAAAAAATACAAACAAACAGGCTTGTAGTGGAACCACTAGAATCAATGACTGTAGCATTTGATCCATATGCTCAGTAGAAAGTGAGAAATTAAAGCGCAATAGGTATGCAAAGCACCATGCTAAAGAAGCTACAACGATATCGTGTAGCAAAGCAACTGATGTTATTAAATTTATTTGGTTAATTTTCCGCATTATTATTTTGTATCTATTAAACTCTTTATTCTTGAAAGAACCACATTCATTTTACTAACAATAACAGTCATCTCTTGATCAGTAATCGTGTGATGCACTAAAAAACAAAGCGCTTGGTCAGTGTAGTAGTTTGCATTTGGCAAGCGTTGCTCTGGAGCCAACCCCTGCTCCTCAAATAATTTTTCTTTGTATATCTCTGAGCATGCTCCAGAGAAGCATGGTACTCCCTCTTCTTCCATCTGGCTTATAACAAAATCTCTTAATGACTTATTGTTAAACACAAGCTGATCAAACCCAGACTTTATTTTAATGTAAACCCGATAATATGCATTTAAATTACCTTCAACATCATCAAACGCTGGTACATCTAGAAATTTAAACTGACTTAAAACGTTAATCAGAACATTCGCATGATGATTTCGTTTTGATATCCAATCAGGCAACTTTGCAAGTTGCTTTAAACCAATAGCAGCCTGAAACTCTGTCATTCTGAAATTTGAGCCGGCACTTTCAGTTAACCATCTAAACCCCGCTGGGTGATCTTTCTGAAACACAGCATCGTAGCTGCGTCCAATGTCTTTATACGCCCATGCACTTTTGTAGGCATCTGTGTCCTCTAATAGGAGCATGCCACCTTCGCCACCTGTGGAAATTATCTTATCCTGACAGAAACTGAATATTGATGCATGTCCCCATGCACCAACCGGCTTGCCAGCAACAACGGCACCGTGCGCTTGCGCGCAATCTTCAATCACCTTCAAATGATGTTGATTAGCAAGCGCCATAATTGCCACCATATCGCAAGGACGTCCGCCAATATGTACCGGAATAATCGCTTTTGTTTTATCGGTAATTAATGACGCTATGGATTCAACAGATATATTCCCACTATCAAAATCTACGTCGGCAAAAACCGGAGTTGCACCAACGAGCAACACACAACTGGCTGAAGCTACATAACTCCGGCTGGTAACAATCACTTCATCACCGGCTTTTATATCCAATACTCGCAAGGCAAGCTCTAAAGCCACGGTGCCGTTTGAAAGTGCAATACCATGCTTTTTACCCACTGATTTTGCATATTCAACTTCAAACAACTTACCTAACTCACCGGTCCAATAGTTAACTCTTCCAGAGATTAAAGTCTGTGTCGCTGCGGCTACTTCGTCAGCCTCGTAAAATGGCCATGGTGATAATAAAGGGTGGTTTAACACGTAAATTCAACTCTTATAATTTATTTAAAATTCTTGCAGGATTACCTACAACGGTTGTGCCAGCAAAAACATTTTTGGTCACAACAGCACCTGCACCTACGATAGCATAATCGCCAATCTCCAACCCGGGCAATACAACGGCACCTGACCCAATTAGCGCGCCTTTTCCTACCCTTACTCCACCACCCAAAACAGCATGGGGCGCAATATGTACAAAATCTTCGACCAGACAATCATGATCAACCACAGCAGCATGATTAATAATACAGTGGGAGCCTACAGAAGCATCTGGAGCCACAATAGATAGCGCTGCTAAAAAAGTACCTTCGCCAATTACAGATGTCTTGGCCACTATGGCTGCAGGATGGATTACACTAAAAAAACCAAACTTATCCAGAGACTTAGCCAAATGCTCTCTTGTTTTGCAATTACCAATTGCAAAATGCAGACTAACGCCGACCTTACCAAGAATTTCGGACGTACTGTAAACCTGCAAACCCGAGTTCACTCCAACGGCCCTATCATCAACAAAACCTGAGGAATCCATCATGGCGCATTGCATTGCATCCAATACAACTTTACCATGACCACCAGCACCATAAATATATCGGTTCATCTATGTGTTGTTTCCTGTAAATCGTGACATAGTTGCCTCACCTTCAGCACTAACACCTTCACTTAAAAGAACCTTCTTAACAGTCAATAGCAATATTTTAACATCAAGCCAAAAGGACTGATGATCAACGTACCACACGTCTAATTTAAACTTATCTTCCCAACTAATAGCATTACGTCCATTTACCTGAGCCAGTCCTGTCACACCAGGACGTACTTGATGCCGTCTAGCTTGCTCAACTGAATATAAAGGCAAATACTCCATCAATAGCGGTCTTGGGCCAACTAAACTCAAATCACCTTTGAGCACATTAAATAATTGAGGTAGCTCATCTAAACTATATTTTCTTAAGAAATTACCAAGTGAAGTCATCCTACATTCATCAGCAAGCAACTGATTACTGTTATCTCTAGTGGATAACATAGTTCTAAATTTATAGATATAAAATGGCTTTGCATTTAAGCCAGGACGTTGCTGTACAAATAAAACCGGCTTACCCATTCTAATTAATACCAATACATAAGTGGCAGCGATCAAAGGCCACAAAATTAGCAAACAGGAAAATGCAACAATAAAGTCAAACAAACGCTTCAAGATAACTCCTGATAATATCTCAACCAAGCCTCACTCAACTTTTGGCTTGAAAAATACTCACATACTCTTTTATGTGCTGCCACACCCAAGTCAATCCGCAATTGTTTATTTATCAAAGTATTTTCCAAACACAACTCAATCGCTGCAATATTTCTAGCATCAAACAGCAATCCAGTCTCACCATCTACCACAGCGTCATTAATACCATAAATTCTTGAACCTATTGTAGGGATACCTACTGCGGCCGCCTCAACAATCACGTTGCCAAAGCCTTCACGATAACTTGGTAAGCAAAGTACATCCGATGCTGCCATATATTCTTCTGGCACTGGTGTGAAGTCAACAAAGTTCACTTGTTTTTCTATACCACTAATAATTCCCCGTATTTCAACAAGTAGATTTTCTTCATCAAGACCTACTATTAGAAGTCTGGCACGCTTATGTTTACGCGCAAGATTTGTAAAAGCCACTACCAGATCCAAAATGCCTTTATCGCGATTTAATCTGCCAATATACAAAAAAACAACATCACTATCGCTGATTGAATAAGCTTCTCTTATACGCGCCCTAGCGCTATCACTCATTTTGAATTTACTCAAATCAACGCCAGATATAGAACCTTTAAGCAGCACATTAGATTTTTCTGACCCAACTACGCCCTCGTTCAATAAAAATTGACGCTGAGAAGGGCTATCTACCAAAACATGAGTGCTAAAACTGACGATTAGCTTATCAAAACCTTTGAGTATCATCCTTGCTAGGCCAGTTTTTGTAGCCCAAACTTGACCGGTGAAGGTGTGTATTCTGACCTTAACTCCTGTAATCACTGCTGCCAACATTGCAAGCAATCCAGCCTTAGGTGTTACTGAGTGAACAATATTAAAATCATACTGATTAAACAACCTTATTAATTGCCAAAGTGCTATCAAATCGCGCAATAAAGATATCTTTCTTTTTATTTTGATAGGAACAACGGTAATTAATGACTCTAGGCCACGCAAGTTATCATCTGCATTGATGTCTAGTGCGACATAAATATCATAATATTCGCTTAGGCGCTCAATTGGTTGTCTCAAGAAAGCATTAATTGTCATGTGAGACGACACAACAAAGCAGATTTTATCTTTCAAAATTTATCCAATTTTTGTAAAAATGTCAGTCTAAAATTTCTAAATAGATTTAACTCGTCAATAATCAGGTGTAAAAAGAACCGAGACTCACCATACATCTTTATTCTTAAAGCTTATATTTATATTGATTAACCAACTCACGTAAACCATCTTCCATCGAAACTAGATGCTTATATCCAAGCTCAGTGTGAATGTAAGAAATTGGATATGTAGTCCGATTTACAAGTGCACCTACTCTCGAGTTAGTCAGTGGAAAAATACTGGTGCGCCCCAAAGTTTCTGCTAAAAGCACTGCCAGAAATTTTGGGATACGAAATAAAGGAGCGGATCGCCCTAGAGAGTCAGCAATAGTTTCAACGAAGTTCTCTAATGTACAATAATCTGAAAGATTAAATACTTTGCCTATTGCTTCTTGCATCGTTCCACATCTTATTAACGCCTCTACGACATTATCTACATGTATATAATTTGCTGATGATCCTGGTCGACCTATGTAAAAGAATAGTCCTTTATCAATCATTGATATCATTTTAAACAACGATTGATTCGTCATTGTCGCGCCATAGACATTAGAGGGGCGTAATATCGAATAACTAAAATTACTGTTACTTGCTTCTTCCACTACAACTCGATCAGACATCTCTTTTGTAATTTCATACTGACCTATTGGTTTTATAAGTGAGTTTTCATTGATCTCACCGCTAGATGAATGTCCATAAACGCCGACACTACTTAACTGCACCCAATGCCTAATGCGCCCCTTTGATGCTAGCGCAAGTCTTTTAGTACCATTAACATGTAGGTGTTCCATCGCTATAGAGTTGCGCACCTCACCGGCACAGTGGTACAAGATATCAGCACCATCTAAAAAGGCATCTAAAGAATCCTGACCACTCAAATCACCCTGAAACCATTTCAATCCTATAGGCAATGAAGCATCATCATAACTGCGACGGGAGAAAACTCGGACCTCATCACCTAATGCTAAATGCCTTAGCGCCAGTTTCTTACCAATAAAGCCAGTAGCACCAGTAATACTAATAATCATTAATACTCTCTCTAAGAAATATAATGCTGACGCTTGAATCCACAGTAAACACAGCCAAAAACTATCTACTGGTAAACTTATAAAAGAAACACTTCAAGTGCTGGAATGCAACATTAGGAATAGCGATATACCATGGAATACATAGTAGTCTAATCACACTTTTAACTGTTCTAATTGCCCTTAATGTTTCAGATACACGATTGCCAGCGACATTACCTACATGCACTCTATAACGAATTAGTGGCTCATCAATGCCTGCTATCTCATGCTTATGAGCGATTCTGAGACACATTTCATAATCCTCTCGCAAATCAGGAGACTCCGATAAGAGTCCAACTTTTTGAAAAACATTACTTCGAATTAATACGCTCGAATTAGGTATAAAATTGCCACGCAATAACTGCCAAAAGTGATACTGATGTACCACTCGACTAATCATCCTAGCGCTTAGTATTTTTTTGCCCACAAAAGACTCTGCATTTGTATAGCACAATACAATTTCTGGGGTTGTTTCTAACAAGGCCACTTGTTTAGTAAGTTTATCTAACATCCATAAATCGTCATCATCACAAAATGCAATATACCGGCCAACAGCTTGTCGGATACCGTAGTTTCTGTTAACTGCAATTATTCCATTATTAGGATTTCTAAAATAGCGAATGCGAGGATCCGTCAATGATGCAACGTATTCAGACGTACCATCCATAGACATGTTGTCTACAATAATCAACTCAAAATCAGTAAATGTCTGGGATAAGATTGAGAATAGCGTTTCAGGTAATAAATTCAGCCGATTATAAGTTGTGACAATCACCGAAACAGACGGCTTTTCTACATTTAACGACATGGTGTTATTCATTCATTTTCCAAAAAACCTTGAGCAGAATAAAAGTGTCGCATCAATTTCATTTTCAATCCCATCTTGCACTACAAAACCTGTTGACTGAAGTTTGGCTATACTATAACTAAGAATTTGCTCATCATCTTGAGCGTTAGGTTCCACTCGTTCGATTAAGGGAGTGAAGCCTAAAACTGTATGACAGCGAGATGCCACAAGTTTAGCCATACTATAGACACTATATGACGATTCACCGCCAACGTTGAACAGGCCATCAAGACAAGCGCTTTTTTCTAATGTAACTAAATGGCCTATGCAGCGAGACACATCTTGCAAAGTAATAAAATTTCGTTGTTGCAATCCATTGGTTCGAAGTGCAAGCTTACCAGTAGTAAGAGCTTGTTTACATAAGTCATTTACCAATAACATCCAGCAGTTTACATTCGAGTGCGCAGGGGCACCAAATGCATTGGATAGCCGTAAAACAATACCCTCAATCTCTTTACGCTCATGTGCTGCAAGAACAGCACACTCACCTGCCAAGTGTGACGTAGCATAAGGATGAGCATTACGAGGACGGGTTTCCTCAGTAATAGAACCTACAAGGGGGCTATCGTATATATGTGCAGTAGATAAATAAATAAATCTCCGCACACCTACTCGACTTGCAGCTGACACCAAGCGCGTAGTTCCTAACCCATTGAAATTTAAGGCGGCTACGGGGTCTGCAGCACAATCTTGTGCATTCATACCTGCTGTATGAATGACAACTTCCGCATTTCGGCAGACTTTATCTAGCGCATCATTATCTTCCCAATTAATACGAACAACCTCTGAATCAGGAAGCCAAGTTGGAGGAGTGTTGGCATGACGAGAACCAAGCACAACTTCATGCCCAGCTTCAGAAAGATACTGACCTAATCTTCCACCAATGAAGCCATACCCCCCGGTAATCAAGACCCGCATAAACTCAGACTACTCATGCAAACTAAACTGACCATGGAGCGCCTTTAGCCCACATAGACTCAAGTAAGTCATGATCTCTTTTTGTATCCATGCAATGCCAAAAACCATCATGTCGATAAGCCATAAGTTCGCCAGCCTTCGTTGCTTCCTCCAATGGCTCTCGCTCTAACAAAGTGCTATCTCCAGCAATCAAATCAAAAAACTCCGGCTCAATGATAAAATATCCACCATTAATCCATCCTTCGTGTAGTTGAGGTTTCTCTTTAAAGCTATCAACACGACTGCCATCCAACTCAAGCTCGCCAAAACGAGCCGCAGGACGGACTGCTGATACAGTCACCATCTTCCCGTGACTACGATGGAATGCTAGCAACGCATCTAGATCAATATCAGCAACACCATCACCATAGGTCAGCATACAAGTTTCATTACCAATAAATGACTGCATGCGCTTAACACGACCGCCAGTCATTGACTCCTCACCTGTATTGACAAGAGTAACGCGCCAATCGACGCTGTCCAATTGATGCGGTGAGACGCTACCAGACGCAAGATCAATAGTGAAATCGGAGTTAAGTGAGCGATAGTTAAGAAAATACTCTTTAATAACTTCAGCTTTATATCCCAACGCCACATAAAAATCTTTATGCCCATAACTCGCATAGGTTTGCATAATATGCCAGAGAATAGGTTTGCCACCGATTGGCACCATAGGCTTTGGTATCACTTGTGTATACTCAGCCAATCGAGTACCAAAACCACCTGCCAACAAAATCACCTTCATAGAGTTATTCCAAACATTATTTTTAATTCCATTCGTATCTAATCGCTGACAAATCTACACGTTCAACCTCATTAGGATCATGTGAAATATTCGCGACATTTAACACAAGACTTTGAGGCTGACTAAGACCTTTAAAACCAAACCAGACTCCTGGTGGAACGGTAATACGTACATACCGACTCTCGCCTATTTCTTCCACTCTAAAATCGTCTTGTCCATCGACACGAAATACAAATTGGACTTTACCAACAGGAACGATCAGATTCATCGTCATTTGCGTATGCCGCTTCCAAGCTTTGACACATCCATCAGCCACCCAAGAAAAATATGTCTCACCAAAACCAGCGTAGCCTGAATCAGTAGCCTTCATCGCATGCAATACATCACCTCCAGCAGTATTAATACGAGCAAGTGGTGTAATTAATATGTCTTCTAAGCTTACTGAGCCCATGCTAAACCTTCACTTCGGGCTATTTCAGTATATGCGCTGATTTGTAAGCGAGTCACTTCTACAATTAGTTCTGGTTTCTGGTAGTAAGCTTTGTACCATTCTGAGGTCATACGAACGGTATCTTCAAAACCCATTACGGCGCGCCAACCTAAATGATGCAAGGCTTTGTCACAATTTAATTTAAGTAATCCTGATTCATAAGGCCCTGTCGTTGATTTTGAAATATCTAGCCAACGAACTTGCTCCCAGTGCAACGCCATCTGCTCCACTAGCTCTAGAACGCTATGATTCTGCTGTGCAGGTGGTCCGAAGTTAAACGACTCTCCATGAAGAGCGGGACGTTGTGCTAAAGCAATTGCTTGTGTTAAATAACCACTAAGTGGCTCAAGAACATGCTGCCAAGGCCTTGTAGAGTGAGGGTTGCGTAACTCAACGGTATTGTTCGTTGACCAGGCTTTAACGCAATCTGGGATGATCCTATCAACAGACCAATCACCACCTCCTATCACGTTTCCAGCGCGAGCTGAAGCAACCCTTACCAAGCTAGACTCTTTAGGAAAATACGACTTTATATGTGATTTAATTGCTAACTCAGCAGCACCTTTTGATGCGCTATAGGGATCAGGGCCGCCCATCGCATCAGTTTCTCTATAACCCCACACCCACTCAACATTGTCATAACATTTATCACTAGTGATAATGACTGCCGCACAACTTTTATTAAGCTTTCTTAACGCTTCTAAAACATGTAATGTACCAAGGACATTCGTTTGCCAAGTATCTATTGGATCGTCATAGGACTTACGAACCAGAGCTTGAGCCGCCAGGTGGAAAACGAAATCTGGTTGAGCCTCGACAAATGCCTGTTGCAATGCATTTTTATCACGTATATCAATACGTAAGTCTTTTATTGATTCAGATAAATTAATTGCGTCAAAATGTGAAGGTTCGGTATTGGGTTCCAGTGCAATTCCAACCACGTCTGCGCCAAGTTGCAGAAGCCAAGAACATAACCAAACACCTTTAAATCCAGTATGACCTGTTACGATTACTTTTTTACCTGAAAAGCTATTAAATGAAATCATTGTTTATTCGTACTTATATTATTGTGGCAATTTTATGATGTTTGAGCGTTAATAACAAACCCTCATCTAAACTATATTTAGGTTGAAATCCAAAAAGTTTTTTTGCTTTTGATATATCCAGCACACTAGCTGGTATGTCTATGTAGCGCTTGTCACTAAATTCAATAGGGATAGGCTTGCCAACAAGATATCCTATCTTTTCTACCACATCAGTTAATGTGTAACCAATACCGCTCCCAACATTAACGATTGTTTCGGTAGACTCAATCTCACATAATGCAGTTAATGCATTGGAAACATCATCAATATAGATGTAGTCTCTGACTATTGATCCATCACCTCGGATAGAAAGCTTGTCGCCCGACAATATTTTACCAATCGCAATCGCAACAAAGCCCTGCCTGCCCAAAATATCTTGTCCAGGCCCATAGGGGTTAGAAAGTCTCAGAATCTTTGCATCCAACCCAAAGTGATATTGATATAGTTGAAGGTACTTTTCGATTGTTAGCTTACTAATCCCATGCGAACTTATCGGATCGGTAGAAGCAAGCTCTATAATAGGTTGGCTATCCTGTACTCCATATACGGATGCCGATGAAATAAATATTAAGCGTTTAACCTTTTCTAGAACGCAAAGTTTCAATAAACTTAATGTTTGTCCTACATTGCTAGCCAACTCTGCAGCCTCATCTACTTGGTCGCCAGGAACTGTAGATGATATAAAATGTAAAACAATATCTGCGTTTTTTAATGCTTTAGTTAATAACTGTTCAGAAGAAAAATCCCCTTGAATCCACTCAAGCTTGTCCACTAAATCATTGGGGCAAGGATTGCGATCAAGGACAGTAATACTGAAACCCTTGCGCAATGAAGAGCGAATAAAATTCAATCCAATAAAACCCGCACCGAGAATCGACAATCTCATCAAAAACCCCTACAGTAAATTTTGAGCACTAATTGCCATTTTATTAAGAGTAAACTCTTCATTAAATTTTTTTCTGGCATTATCAGAGAGCTGTTTGCGTATTACTTCGTTTTGAAATAGAAACTCTATAGCATTAGCTAACGCTATCGAAGATTTTGGCGCAACTAAGATACCTTCTATGTTGTTTGTAATCGCCTCTTTAATTCCACCAACATCTGTGGAAACAATAGCACAACCAGAGCGCATCGCCTCAAGTATGCTATAGGGAAAACCTTCCCACAAAGAGGGAAATGCGTAAACATCAAAATTAGCTAATAATGTTTTAACATCACCTGAAAAGTGCCCTGAAAATATTACTTTATCTCCTAAGCCCATCGCTTCCACTTGTCGCACTAGTGTATCTAAAGCATCACCAGATCCAACCAACTCTAAACGCATTTGTGGATATTTATCAACAAGCATGCTAAAAGCATCCAATAAATAAAAAACCCCTTTAGCTGCATCCATCCTTGCGATACAGCCAATAACGAAATATTTATCATTTTTGACTGCTAACTCAGGCAAGTAAGTGCACTCCTCTAGCCCGTTATAAACTACAACTGCTTTTGATGGGGGCATAACACGAAATAGCGTAAGACGATCAGAAATTGCATTGGCATTCACAATAACTGTAGTTACTGAATACCACACTAGTTTATCTAAAAGATACTCATAAAAAGAAATTAACCATCTACGAGGTGCAGGCATACTCACAACACTCAATACGACGGGTATTCTGGACAGCTTTGCAGCAATCACTAATGCCATACAGCCTTTCGATGCCGGATAACCTCCATTAGCGCTTAATACCCGACTAGGCTTTAGCTTAAATAAGACTATTGAGAAAATAGAAACATTAATCAAGAAAAAAAGCGGGTCTAATAACAGAAATAACGCCTTCAATATCTTAGAGAACAGACTTTTCTGCGTATGCATACCAAAGAAATTAAGCAATACTGGACCAGTCAGGAACGGTAACGATTGGAAATTACAATTTCCAATAAAACGCAGCTTTTCCTCTGGGTATATACCATTTTTGTTACTTAATACGCGAATGTCAGAGTATCGATTTTGTACAGAATTAACTAAATCAATCAGATACTTATTACCACCACCACGGGCATAATTCTCTGTAAAAACTAAAAGCTTTCTCATGGAGCTTAAGTTAAACTTTCAATCTTTAGTATTAAAAACCATACCTAGCACAATTTCTCACCTTTAATGTTGTGTGTTAAGAACAAGAATATCGAAGTAGAAACTATCGTCATTTTGATGTTGAACATAAAGATCTTTCAGAACGCCAATATCATTTTTAACTGGAGTTGAGTTATCTAAATCAAAATAATATCGATATGGGAGTAGAGACTCAAACAAGTCATCAAATGTAGCAGCACGTTTCATTCCATAAGGCCAAAACTCAATCCCAATAGGTGGGAGTTGCTCCATCAGTCTTCGAGCACCTTTTAACACAGCTCCCTCATATCCCTGGACATCAATCCAAATCATAGGCTTCGTAACCCCAATCACGCCTTCAAATGAGTCCAAAGAATGTGAGGCTACTTTAACTACAGTCCGTGCGACTTCGTTAAATGAACCATCGCTCTCCGAAACCCTAACTCGATGGTCTCCGAAATTATCATCCGACAATTCAAACTCAAGTTCCTGATTGTCACTTACACCAATCGCACAATTAAAAGTGTCAATTTTCTCACCTAAGTCATTCATTATGACGTTTGCTTTAAATAGCTTGTAGTTTTCCCGTTCAGGCTCGAACCCAATGGCCTTGTTGAAAATGTTATTTTTGAGAAGAGGAATAGATATATGTCCAACATTGGCACCTATATCCAAGATGGTTTCGGGAATCCAACCTCTGTCATATTGCTGAACCCAGTCAATTGCTTTAATTACCTTTAAGTGCTCATTCTGACGACCTATATATATTTTTCTTGATACAGCATAATCTTTTGTATTGAGAATATAGACGAGACCATGTCTATCGAAACATATATAACGCTTGTCAGTTGCCATAAACCGACTAAACCAGATTATCTTAATACTTACAAATGGCCGCATCAATTTAATGAAAAATATAATTGTTTTTTGAGTCATTCCACGTAAGAACTCAAAGGTTGATTTGTACATTTTTAAAAACTTTCTTTTGCTAAAACAGGTAGACTTAAAATTATTTCTTGTAAACAGCTAATATATACGAACTGAAGAATGAACCATTAAGCTTATCAGTTAAATGAATTTTCCGCATCATTCGAACAGCAAACAACCCACATCTAATTAAGAATTGCAGTGGATTACCAATCCTGTGTCTTGGTATAGGAAGAGCTGGTTCAAAAGAACCAGTATATTTCACAGAAATTTCTTCTAACTTAAAATGAGCGCCTAGTTGCTTGAAAAATGGTAAATTCATGATAGTTAGGTTGTGCTTATCTAGAATCTCTTGATCTAGAATTGATTGCAGAAACGCATTAATACCTGAAAAATTAGGAACACCTAAAATCAATATGCCATTTGGTTTTAGCCATTTTAAATGGAGCTCCACAACGTCATGTACGTTATCAAAATGTTCGATGAAACCTAGCGACATCACAACATCGTATTGTTTGTCTGGTACTTGTGAAAAAAAATCACCTACGATTAAAGAGTCATGTGGCACGTTAAGTAATTGAAAATTTTTTATTGTGGCTTCAACTCCACCACTGCTGTACTCAATACCATTTGCAATCAAGCCAAAATCGTTTGCAGCATAACTCAACCACTTACCCGGGGCGCAACCAATTTCAAATATCTCCCCTTGTTTAGGGAAATGCTTGGCGAGCTCTTTAGATAAACAACGATCAAAAGAAAAATCCAAATCTACTTTTGCAGGTAACTTAACGCCGCGCCAGTAGTTTTCCCAAAAAGCAACTTCGGTTAAATTCAATTTACTACCCCTATTATTTGACACCTAAATCAATTCAGTATTTTCTTCAAGTCAGCAACCGGATGGTGGCTCACTCTAGAGTATTGCGAGCAAAACGAAAGCCTAGCCTCTTGTACTTGCTTTGTTGCCCACCATCCAGCCACATCATCCCAAATCTCATTTACTTTATTAGATGCAGACTCAGCAGAAAGATGAACAATACCTGCATCTAACAAGAATTGATAATATGGTTTAGCACCTTCACGAAGGAACTCAAACTTATTTTCCATTAAAACCAAAATTGGCATATTCAGCGCAAGGCTTTCTAAAATACCAGTAGAGTCATATCCATATACAACCAAACGACTCTGGCTAATAAGATTAGCAAAAGGAGTCAAACCACCTTCCACTTTAATGCGAGGATCGAAGTCATGCCACCTTTCAAATTCACAAGCATTAAAATAGGTGTGTGTGTAGTGTAGACGCACCATAAGTTTAGATTTTGGATTATCGGTCAATCCGCCAGCAAATTTCATTTGCTCTTCTAAATAAAACTCAAAATCGTACGGTCTGTCCCAAACATAAACACGATGCCCTAGAATATTCTCAACCAATAATAGACCGCCGTCAGGATTATACTTTGGAAACACATTTGAACCAGCCATTTTGAATATAAATGCTGGCGTATGCTGAGGTAGGCCATCTGTCCACCCCCAAGTCAAAAACTTGTCTGAGGTCTCCTCTTCAATAGTATGTCGCATATAGCGGAATGTGCCGTAATTGTTACCATGTTGCCCTACAATATATCGAGAGCCTGACTCTACCTTTGTGGCAGCCCACAATTGAAATACCTCATTCGCTTCAAAATTGTTACTGGTAAAAATCAAACGTGGCTTAACAGGGAATGGTAAATCATTGACTGTTTTTCTTAACTCAGTAAACCCTTCTAAGTAGCATATTGGCAGAGTTTCAAACATAAGCGTGGCAGCCATTCTAACCATAGGAGAATCAATTTGATTCACATATTTGTTAATTAATGCCTGCCGCAATGTGTAATTAACTGTATTAGCAAGATACAGTTTAGGAATAACCCAAAACTGAGGGACCTGCCCCATTGCTAATTGAAGCATAATTTGCTTGAATTTTGGCAGATAGGTATGAATAATAAATGCATCAGTTTCTCTAGCAAAAAACCTAGTGACTCGACCAAAGCTTTCACCTGCCAGCTTTAATAAACGCTTCATCATAGGCCTAACAGGTACAGCGTTAACAGAGGACACGGCTTCGAAGTTCCCTTGCGAAACAGTCTCTACATGACAGTTTTCAATATTCAATAAATGAAGAATACGCACAAAAATTGCATTATTCCAACGGTCATCACCATAACTTGAAAGCGCAGATAATGCATCATTTGTAGCAAGCTCTATACCCGTTCCTAGAGAGGCAACGCCACTTAACTTATAGTTTTTTGCACAATAATCAAGGGTATGAATACGATTAAAAATCACATCCACATTTCTTCTTAACCATGGGCCAGCGACAATCTTCCAGAATCGAGAGTCATGTTCAAAGCCATGATAATCATTAAGAGCTTTAGTTAGTATTGAAAATAATTGCTCTTCATATAAACGAGCTTGCGCATAAAGAAGATCTTTTTGCTCTTGGCCATATCCCAAAGGCGGGAGTGTAATGGCATCCATATTTTGCCAAACTTGCTTTCTGTTATAACTTTTACACCACTGCCCTAGAAAAATTACCGGCCGGTCAAATTTCCATGTTCGTTCATCAGCAGAGGTAATTAAAAAACGGGGGGTATCTGGCAAAGCAAACTTCCAATCGTTAAGGTAAAAACAACACTCTGCTTTAAATTAGAGCTTGACTACCAAGAGCAGCATTAATACTTGTCCAAAAAGTTCTGGCTGATATTAACGCACATGCTCTAGCATGCCCTTCTGACGCAACTCTTTCACGTTCTTTAGGGTTTTCCAAATAATATGTAATAACCCGAACAGCATCATCAACAGTGTCAAATTCGGCAAAGTGAATATTCGGTGAAAAATAACGTGCTAATCCAGGAACGTTGGGGGCAACTAATAAGCCACCTGCTGCAGTTACCTCTAAATATCGATAGACCATGTGTGGAATCCATGTCCAATCTGAATATTCTTGAGGAACCTGATCTGCCGTAGTAAATCCGATTGCAGAATGCACTAACGTCTCCCAATAGACAATATCCGGAACTCTAGGCATGCCAGGTAGCCGTCCTTTTGTTTGAAGAGAAAATCCTAAAGGTATCAATCCATCGTCAATTGCCTTTAGCATAGATGTACGAGGTTCATATAATGAACCAACAAAGGTCGCGGCCTTCTCATCAACCGCATACGGCGTTTCTTTTAATATTACTAGTGTTGATAGGGTTGATTGTGAAAATGGCATTAAACTGGGTCCGCTGATGCGGCTATGCGGGAAAATTGGAGCGATTTCCTTAGTTGAAATAAAAGTGACTACTACCCCGCTACTGGCAGTCACCATTCCTGCCTGAGTACGCCACAAGCGCTCTGCACAATCAGTAAGAATAACTATCGGCACCACTCCTTTATAGTGCAAGAAAAGTGCAATGCGCAAACTCTCTAGCAAAGCTGACCAACAATGCTGAGAACCAGTTCTTGGGTCATAAACATAATGTGTAGGCAGATGTTGATTGACCGCAGAAACTAACTGGGCAAAATAAGGCTGCTCTTTATCAATCACTACTTTATTGACGACATCGTGCCCAAGATACTCAATCGCTGACTGATACAATTCTTTATATTCAATCGAATCCCACCCTCGGCTACCAGCTTCAATACATAAGCTTAAAGGGCGCTTCTGTTTTTTGAATCGAAAAACTTTGATGGGGAAAATTAACAGCCAAGTTATGACAAACGGAATAAAAACTAACCGAGGTCTTATGGTATGTTTATACCATTGCACTAAGTGGGACATTATGAAATACCTAAATGTAATTGTGTATCTAGGATTAAGCGCTCTATCATTGCATCAAATTTTCTATTGTAGGTCCAAGCAGTCTCATGCTGTAGCTTGCTAGCATCACCAATTTTAACTAACGGTCTACGACTCAATATACCTGCATCCTCAACCACAAAATCTTGCCATGACAAACTAAAATACGAGAACACAGACTCTACAAACTCTTTAACAGAGTGAGCCTCGCCAGAGGCAATTATAAAGTCATCACTTTTTTCAGTTTTCAAGACCGACTGAAAGGCTTGTACATAATCTGGAGCATATCCCCAGTCTACCTCTGCAGACAAATCACCCAACACTAACTTTTCTGTAGATCCCTGTTTGATGTTGATTGCAGCCCTTATAATTTTTTGTGATAAAAATTTGGGCGCACGCAACGCAGACTCATGATTAAATAAAATGCCTGTAGAAGCAAAAATATTATATTGAGTCCGATACTCATGACAAATGGACATGCCATGAACTTTAGTTACAGCATAAAACCCAGAAGGTGAATACGGCGTGTGTTCATTCTGAATCTTCCCATGCTCACCACTAAAAATTAATGATGAAGATGCATAAAACAATCTACATTGTGGGCAAACAAGTCTTATGGCTTCTAAGCAATTTATTAAACCCAATACGTGTATAGCATAGCAACGTTGATAAACCTCTAGAGAGGGTATAGTTAATGAGTCTTGTGACGAATGATGATAGGCCGCAAGGTAATATATTTCATCAGGCTGAAAAGCAGTTAATAAACTATAGATAGCATTAGCATCTGTGATATCTATTAACTGATTGTAACTAGAGTTGGACTCAGAATGAAAAATAGAGGTACGACCTATACCAAGGACCTCAACCCCATCATCTCGCAATTGTTTACATAACAACGCGCCATCTTGGCCTTGATAGCCAACAACAATGGCTCGAGCCCGCCCACCAGAAGTCATCACTAAACAATCTCAATCTCAGGTAATGGAAAAATTAACTTGCCGCCAGAAGCTAGAAACTCCGCTTCTCTCTCCATGATATTTGGTCTGAAATGCCAAGGCAGAACTAACATATAATCAGGATTCATTGCTTTAACATCCTTCTCAGACAAGATAGGGATATTTGTACCAGGAGTATAAGCACCAAACTTGTCTGGATTAACTTCTGCTACTGCAGCCAGATCACTCTGGTTCAATCCACAGAACTGCAACAGCACATTCCCTTTGGTAGAAGCACCATAACCAACAACTTTTTTACCATCAGCATTTAAGCCACGAATCAAACTAGTTAAATCATCTCTATGTTTATAAACTCGCTCTTCAAAATCTCGATATGGCTTTGGGGTGTGTAATCCCATCTTATACTCTTGCGCTAGTAGCCAATTAATGACTGTATCATTAGATTTTAATCGAGACTCTTTTTTGGCCGCAGTTACCGCGAAACTACCGCCATTCACTGAGTTCATTTGCACATCAATTATCTTGAGTCCGCACTGTTCTAACAGATTCTTCACCACCTCTAGAGAGTAGTACTCTAAATGCTCATGACAAACGGTGTCATAAGAGTTAGTACGCAACATTGCAGGCATATAACTCTGCTCTAAATGCCAAATACCATCATCATCTAGTACATCGTATATATCCTGCACAAACTTACGAGGCGCTTCTAAGTCATAAAACATCGAAATAGAAGTAATAATTTTTGCTTTGCCATTCGGAAATTTCGATTTAAAGGCTGGAGCACTAAAAAAATCAGGTACTAACTCTATACCATCTCGATAAAAATCTTTAAATTTCACGCCTGTGGGGTCAATTCCAATCCGTTTTAACCCACTAACTTGATAAGATGACAGTAGTGTTGCATCGTTACTTCCGATATCCAACACAATATCACCACTAGCTACAGGACGTAGACGATTCAAATAGTTCACCTTGTTCTGTAAGTGCTTAACCATCGAGAGATTAAGGCCAGAGCGATAGCCGTAATTCATCCCATACATTTCATCTAAGTCATAAGAGTGACCAAGCTGTAACAAACCGCTATCAGGACACCAAACAAGATCTAATGGCCCAACCGTGATTTCTTGATCAGTACTTTTTGGGAAAACTCCGGTTAATGCTTGATTACCCAAATTTAATACAGAAATTAAATTTGTACTGCCACTAATTCGACAGCCTTTAATTGCACTAGGTGCTTGCTTCATATTGCCAACCTTATAATTAGTATTTTTAATAAATAGTTTGATTATTGATGATTTGCTGACTTGGAGTTGGATTTCATCAGTCTAGTATCACCTATGACTCTAGCTGGCACACCTCCAGCCACTGCAAAATCTGGTAAGTCTTTCGTTACAACTGCACCAGCAGCAACTATCACATTACTACCGATTGTTACGCCTCCTGTGACTATTACACCAGATGCAATCCAGCTACCACTACCTACTGTAATGTCATAACCTTGAGAAGGAACTTCAACATCACCACCTCCCCATGAACTTCCATTTTTAACAAGTTCTAGACCTGCGCGCTCACCATCAGCGAAATTATGTCGCCCAGTAAGCAACATTACGTTTTGACCAAAAATCGTATAGTCACCTATATAAATTGACCCACTAGAAACGTTAAATAATGTATTAGCCGTAGCCACTTTTTTGCCCAATACCACCCTACCATTTCCTCCCATTATGAAGGATGTGTCATAGTAGTAAAACAAAAAGAAACGAATCACAGACCGCATGAATGGTCTGATTTTTAGTTTTATAGTATCAATTAGTTTCATGTAATTTAACTCAGCACTCTACTGCGAACGTATGCATGGCGAAAATCAACCAATCAGTTCCCAGGTTAAACTAGTTCCACGCATTACATCTCGCGCCACTGCCTTGCCTAGTATGGTAGGTAAGTATTTAGTCGGCAATCCAAAACCGGGTCTAATTGCTCGGACGTTATCCTCATTAAAGATTTCTCCAGCCTTCATATCTTTGACGACATACAAAGACCTACGGAATACTTTAGACTTTTCCTCACTGAGGGTGGCACCATAATTAATGCCACCTAATGATTGCCATGCCCTCTCGGTTTCTACAACCAATTGATGCATTTCTGCCGGCTCCATTGAGAAAGTGCTATCAACTCCACCATCTGCTCGGTTGAGAGTAAAGTGCTTTTCTATCACTGAAGCACCAAGCGCAACACTGGCAACAGAAACACCGATTCCCATTGTGTGATCAGATAGCCCAACCTCGCATCCAAACAATTCACGCATATGTGGAATTGTTAATATATTTGTATTTTCTGGAGATGCAGGATAGGTGCTGGTACATTTAAGCAGAATTAAGTCCTTACAACCAGCTGCCCTAGCCTCACGTACAGTTTCATCAATTTCTGCAACTGTTGCCATCCCTGTAGAGATAATCATTGGCTTACCTGTTGCAGCAACTTTGCGTATCAACGGAATATCAGTATTTTCGAAAGAAGCAATTTTATAACACGGCACATCAAGACTCTCTAAAAAGTCTACAGAAGTCGCATCAAATGGCGTACTAAAAGCAATTATACCAAGTGATTTAGCTTTATCAAAAATGGCTTTATGCCAATCCCAAGGCGTATATGCGTCGCCATATAAATCGTATAAAGATCGCCCGAACCACAAACTATTTGCGTCTGAAATATGAAACTCTCTCTCATTTAGATCAAGTGTCATCGTATCTGGCGTATATGTTTGGATCTTAATTGCATGAGCACCAGATTTTGCCGCGGCTTCCACAATTTCTAGTGCACGCTCTATTGATTGATTATGATTACCAGACATTTCAGCAATCACAAATGGAGGGTGGCCAGAGCCTATAGTTTTATTTGCTATTTTAATGTTGAACATTAAGCAACGATCCTTTTTGAAAAATTTTTTGAATCAAGCTGATATCCAGCGGACAAAAACAACCCTGTTGAAGCATGATTCTCACCTAGCACATGCGCCCTAATCAAATGAATTTCAGGGCGATTTTTTTTCAACCATTGTTCTGCAGACTCTAATAGATCGCTCCCACCCACGGGCATTTCTTTAATTGAAGTTAAATAAATAGAAACCTCAGCCTCATTTTCATCAATATCAAATCGCACTACACCAACGGCCTGCCTTTGATACTCACCTATTAGTAGGCACCTTTGAGGATTTTTTAATGTGTCAGCAAACCACTTATCATGAGTGTCTCTACTGATAACATCACTGTATCTTGAGGATGCTCTCACATGTGCCTGATTACGCCAGTTATAAAGATCTAAAGAGTCTTCTAACCTAGCTAACCGTAAATGCACATTTACAATACCCATTTTCCTGACCAATCGCTTTACTCCTTTGCCATCAACAGAATCCATGCTGTTCTGTGATATTAAAGTCATCAGTATTGGGTTTTCAATACAAGTTGCAATATGCTTACTTAAGCTTTCTATCGAAATTATCTCTAAATCAGGATAGTACAACAAGCCATTACTTGCAGCATTCTCTAATTGGCTCTCTTGATTATCTGCAACGCAAATGGCAATTGTTGGCAGTCCTAAACAACATCGCTCCCAAGTCGATACTCCTCCAGCGCCTATAGATAAATCAGCAGAAGCCATGATTGCTGCCATATCACTCGTTTGAACATGCAGAATAAAACCAGCTTGTGAACAAAGCGCTTCAATCTGTGCTAAATGCAAATGACCTTTACCTATCACAACGTCTACATGTACTGCTGATGCCAAATTGATATTGGTCAGCGCTTTAACTGCCAGAGTGGTTAAGTTTAAACGATCAAATCCTCCGAAATACACTAGTATTCGATTAACTGGTTTACAGCGTACTTTTGTATTGTCGCGCTGCAAAAGAAAGTCTTCGCGCAAAATCGCAAATTTTGGGCCGAATAAACACAAACATGTTGTCGGAACTTTATCTAAATAGCGACTTAAAGGTTCTTGATGCAGATTTTGATCTAGCAAGATATCACAATCGTGCTGGCGATCAGCAATGTCGTCAATCACTAATATATGCTTTGCAAAAGCTCTTACAGTACGCTCCCAAATAATGTCTAGCGCGTAATGGTCTACAACCAACCAATCACAGGTAATATCAGCTAGGGCTTTAACTGTCGCTTTCGCATCAGACTCTTGAGTAACACCTAGCCATGTAGCATGAGCCAAATCACCTTCAGAAACATATGGCTGCGATGGTAATAAGACGACCTCATGGCCAGCCTGCTTCAGGATTTCTATTAGATAGTCTGGAATATGACGACAAATGAAACGTGAACTAACATCTCGCAACTTGAATGCATTCGCAAGTGTTAAGCAACGCATCAGATGTCCTGCGCCTATTTCGTGAGATGCATCTACTCTAAAGACAATCATCATTCAAATCTAATTTAAACATTTTTGCGGACGGGAATACCTGCTGCTGACATTGCCAATTTAGCGCCAGATGGTGTCAATTCAGTAAAGTGAAATATACTAGCTGCAGCGACGGCTGATGCACCTGCGACTTGCACCGCATCTATCATATGCTGATAGTTACCCGCCCCCCCAGAGGCAATCACTGGGATATCAACCGCACTAGTAATCTGTTGTATTAACTCTAGATCGTATCCTAACATCGTACCGTCTCGGTCAATGGATGTCAGCAATATCTCCCCTGCGCCTCTATCTGCTAACTCTTTAGCCCAGTCAATCGCGTTACGCTCAGTATTTAATGTTCCAGAATGGCTAAAACACTTACACTCCCCATTACTTAAACGTCGCACATCGATGCTGGCGACTACGCACTGTGCACCAAAACGTTTTGCTGCTAAATCGATTAAAGTAGGATTAGCGTAAGCAGCAGAATTAATTGAAATTTTATCTGCACCAGCATGTAGCAATGAGAGCATTTGATCTAAATTGGACACACCTCCGCCAACAGTGAGCGGTACAAAACACTCCTCAGAAAAGTCGCTGATAGAGTCATGATCCGGTAGCGAGTTTTCACGCATAGCCATAATATCAACGAGAATAAGCTCATCGACATCTCTTGCGTTATACACTTTGACTGCTGGCAAGACAGGCCCAACACGACGCCAGCTATCAAAACCAATCCCTTTTACCAAACCAAAATCTTTCCACAGCAATGTTGGAATTACTCTAACTTTTAACATACAGAATACTTCATAAAGTTACTTAATAGTCTTCGACCTGCTTTAGAGCTTTTTTCTGGATGAAATTGACATCCATAAATATGATTATTTCTAACAACAGCAGTCACTGCAACATCATAAGGAACTGTGGCTATTAAATGCTCGGGTTTTTCAGTAACAAAGGCATAGCTATGCACAAAGTAAAAATCTGAGTCATTTTGGATATTATCAAACAGTGGGTCCTGTTGTGTGTAATGCACCTCGTTCCAGCCAATATGTGGAATCCGCTGTTTGCAACCAATAGAGTCTAGTTTCTGTACAGTACCTGGAATAAGACCTAAACCTGGCGTTATCCCACCCTCATTGCCATGATCTGCAAGCATTTGCATACCTAGGCAAATACCGAGTAAAGGCTTTTGATGTTGAGAGACATTATCTCGCAATGGCGCAACCCATCCACCATTCACTAAATTCTCCATGCCCTCAGCAAAAGCACCTACCCCAGGCAAGACAATCGCATCGGCGTCATACAACTGATCCGGAACTGCAACAACAACAACATTAGCGCCAAGCTCTTCAAAAGATTTGCGCACTGAGCTTAAATTGCCCATTCCATAATTTACAATTGCGACTCTCATACGTTATCGTAATTTAACTTCTCTAGATTGCCGTGCTTATCTTTCACAAGATTGCCACTTGAGTCACGTTTAAATATTTTTTTATTAGTAAAGCGATCACATACTTTAATAAACTCATCTACTGACATATCGAGTGGTGCCAAAATTTCCTCTAATGGCTTTCCAAGATAAGTCCAAGGGAATTTACCATCACGCTTTTTAACAATCTCAAGGGCATCTTCACGCGTGATGCGATCACGTCTCACGTGTAAACAAGCAATATCTGTTGTTCTTGAAAATCCAAATTTCAAAAATTTAAAGTAATCATGAATACCATGCTGATGATTATCTAAGTTCTCATAATTAACCATACTACCTTCAACAGCACCTTCATAACTTAGAAAGCCATGCGCCTGTGAAATAAGAACATTTGACAAGCCATCCCATGGAAGGTAATGCCCTAAGAACAAACCTGTGACACCCACTCGCTTTAATTCTTCGTCGGTCGGGTACTGATACGGCAACAAGCTCTTAGCGGGAATACCATATGCCTCAGATAAGTCACTCACACGCATCCCCAGTAACCCACCAAACTCCTCTAGCCATCGTCTTGTTAGTACGTTGTTTTCAGAAGCTGCAGCTGGGCCACCATATTCATTTTGTGAATTTTCACCCCAAACAATCAATGGAACATTAAATTGAACAGCAGCTCTAACTGGAATAGTAAAAATACCTACATGCTCAGGCCATGCAATATCACCTACCTCTGTTAGCCCTATTCTGTTGAGCTTTGCACGAACTAGTGGATTTGGTGAGAACTCCATGTGATCAACACCAAGGTGCTTCAGGTTTTCAATGTTTTTTCTACCAATTTCAGATAGATCACAAGTTGAAGAGGTCACACAGAGTGGATTTAAGCCAAGTTGCAACATTCTGACCACTTGATATGTACTATCTTTTCCACCGCTAACTGGAACGATACAATCCCAATTGCTACCTGGGTTTTTATATTTTTCTACAAGGGTTAGTAACTCTTGCTTACGAGCACTCCAATCAACATGCTTTCTATTCTCATAGGCCCTGCATGCATTACAGACGCCATGCTCATCAATATGAAGATCTGGCTTGGTTGATGGCATTACGCATCTCACACAATATTTCATAGTAAATTACCCTTTGGATCTAATTTTAAAAAGCTGCTCTGCAATCAGCCAATCGTCTTGTGTATCGATATCTTGTACGTTAGTTCTGGGGATGAAGACTGGAACAGATTGATCACTGAAAATTCTTTTTTGGTTTAACCACGCTGATGAACGACCCCAGTAAAATTGGGCTGCATCATGCATTACATGCGGCAGATCTTGTGAGCGCGTTTGGAAATGCTCTGGAAATATCATTTCCACGCCACCGTGCATGGTTTGCTTAAAAGCTCTAAAAATTGGTGAGCTAAAATCTGTCACAGAGAACGCATAGTCCCAATCACCAGATTGAAGCATTTGTAATCCACGTACAATATCTGATGGCTGTAATAAGGGTGCCGTCGCATAAATACAACACGCAGCAGTAATTTCTATTTTTTGCTCTTGTACCCACGCCACTGCATGTGCAATTACTTCTGTAGTACCGACAAAATCATCAGATAGTTTTTTCGGCCTCACAAAAGGAACTTCGGCACCGAATTGAGTTGCTATATCAGCAATCTCATCATCATCAGTGGAAACTAAAACCCTATCAAATACACCAGATGCTATAGCCGCCTCTATTGACCAGGCTATCATAGGCTTTCCACAAAACTCTTTAATATTTTTTCTTGGAATGCGTTTACTGCCACCTCGAGCTGGAATCACAGCAATTTTCATGACTGTAAAACCTGCGTTAACGTATTAATTACCACACCTTGCTGCTCATCTGTCAGAGTTGTGTACATTGGCAAACTAATTGCCTCTGCATAGTAGCGCTCAGCTTCTGGACAATAGCCAGTTTCGAATCCCATTTTTTTATAATAAGGCTGCAAATATACTGGCATGTAGTGCAAATTAACTAGAATCCCTGCTTGGCGCAAATCAACAAACACTTGGCGGTGTGTTTTACTGATATCACTTAATTGCAACCTAATTACATATAAATGAAACGCAGAGTGAGCATCTGTCATTTGATGCTGCTGCGTTAAAGGTAAAGAAGATAGCTCAGCATTATAACGATTTGCAATTTGATGCCTTTTGTTTACAAAAGTATCTAAACGCTGCATCTGGCTGACACCCAAAGAAGCTTGAATATCAGTCATTCGGTAATTAAAACCTAATTCAATCTGTTCATAATACCAAGGCCCGTGTGATGTATTTACCATATCGTCTTGGTCACGTGTGATGCCATGACTGCGTAGTAAAAACATTTTTTTGGCTATAAGCGGATTATTCGTTGTTGCTAGGCCACCTTCGGCAGTAGTAATAATTTTGACAGGGTGGAAACTAAATACTGTTATATCGGAATAATCACAATTGCCAATTGGTTTATTTAGATACTTACCGCCAATAGCGTGTGACGCATCTTCAATAATCTTAAACCCATATTCCACACTTAATCTAAAAATAGCAGCCATATCACATGACTGCCCACATAAATGAACAGGAATAACAACTTTAGGTAATCGCCCCTTTAGTTTTGCATCAGCAAGTTTTTCAGCCAACTTATCAACACTGATATTAAAAGTACGAGGGTCAATATCAACAAAATCAACTTCTGCGCCGCAATATAAAGCACAGTTAGCACTAGCAACAAAAGTGATAGGACTTGTCCAGACCAGATCTCCTTTACCAACACCAAGCGCTAGACAGGCAATATGCAGTACCGAAGTTGCACTATTGGCTGATACAGCATACTTTGCCCCACAATAATCAGATACAGACTTCTCGAATGTAGGAACGGCAGGACCTTGTGTTAAAAAATCGGACTTAAGCACGTCCACAACGGACTGGATGTCCGCGTCATTGATATCTTGACGTCCGTACGGAATCATATTTTTCCAACCACTTGCTTATTTTTTTCAATCCAAGCTTGTAACGTAGATACCGTCATCCAATCATTATTGTTGTTAGATGAATAGTTAAAATCAGCATCAACTTTCTTGCCATCTTTAATCCGTAGAGGATCATCAGACCATCCATGAATTGCTGGCAATATTTTAAAATGTTCAGGGTAATCATAGGTATATAAAGCATCCTCTGTACCTATCATTTGCTCATGAAGCTTTTCACCTGGGCGAATACCCACGACCCTATGTCTAGCATTCGGAACAGTGGCTTTAGCAATATCTAAAATATTCATGGAAGGGATTTTTTTTACGTAAATTTCACCGCCAATCATATCTTCAAACGCATGCCAAACAAGTTCTACACCTTGCTCTAGAGTGATCATGAAGCGTGTCATTCTAGTGTCTGTAATAGGCAATTCACCTTCAGATGCTAAGGACATAAAAAATGGGATGACTGAACCACGAGAGCCCATCACGTTGCCATAGCGAACAACTGAAAAACTCGTGGCATTACTACCAACATATGAGTTGCCTGCAACAAAAAGTTTATCCGAAGCTAATTTAGTTGCACCATACAAATTTGCAGGGCTACTTGCTTTATCAGTTGACAAGGCAACCACTCGCTTAACATCTTGATCTATACAGGCATCAATCAGGTTCATTGCCCCATTGATATTAGTCTTAACACATTCAAATGGATTGTATTCAGCGGTAGGGACGATCTTGGTTGCAGCCGCATGAACGACATAATCAATACCATGCAATGCCCTAGATAAACGATCTTTATCTCTTACATCGCCAATAAAAAATCTAACTCTAGGATCATTGTTATATAACTTAGCCATCTCCCACTGTTTCATCTCATCTCGTGAGAATATAACTAAACGTTTGGGATTATATTTAGCAAGCGTCATTGGAACAAAAGTATGTCCAAATGAACCTGTACCGCCAGTGATAAGAATGGATGAGTTGGTTAACATATATATTTAAATCACATTTAAAGGGTTATGAAATTAAGCTCTGATAATTACCGACCTTCACCACACCAGAAGCGCCTAGCTCTACTATCATGTCGCAACCTTTGAGAGTGGTTAATCGATGCGCAATCATCAATACGGTAATATCTTTACTTAAAGCGTTAATTGAGCTTATTAATGCTTCTTCAGTCTCATTATCTAGCGCACTAGTTGCCTCGTCTAATATAATAACATCAGCTTCCTTGTACAGCGCTCTCGCTATCCCAATTCTTTGCCGCTGCCCGCCTGAGAGCCTAACCCCTCTCTCTCCAACGTAAGTATCATATTGCTTGGGTAAAGACTCTATCGTCTCTGATATCTGAGCTTGTATTGCGGCTCGTTTTACTCGATCAAAGTCTATATTTGCACGTTCAACACCGAAAGCAATATTTTCAGCGATTGAGCTATCCGTTAAGAAAATAGTTTGAGGGACATGTGAGATATGCTTTTGCCAAGCAAGCCTATTAGAAGCACTCAACTCAACTCCATCTATTTCAATAGTTCCAGAAGCTGGCTCTAAAAGAAGCATCAACATATCAAGTAAGGTACTCTTCCCGCTTCCTGTTGCTCCAACAATCCCGACACGACTGCCTTTAGGTATCATAAGATTGAGTTTATCTAAAATCTTAATCTGTGATGTTGGATATTGAAACGAAACATTATTCAAGCAAATGTGTTTTTCAAAAACTATTGAGCCTGAGTTATCTTCTAAAGAATCTGACGGCACAGGTTGATCAAGTAAATCAAGCACACTCGCTAATGTGCTCTGCATTCCTCGTATATTTGTCCACCCATAATATGCCTGCTGAAGAATAGGTAGTAGTCGCTGCGCACCTAGAGCAAAAGCACCAAGTAATGGAATCGCTGAAGACACACCATCAGATTTGCTACTTAAACCATAAGCAAGTATCGCAATTAAGACCATACCCAAAGCCTCCATTCCGAAGCGGGGGCTTTGACTAATAAATAGATTACTACCTTGAGCCTGCCTTAGTGCACGATCTGTGGTTTGATATGATTTACAGTAAACTGATTGAGTATTGTCTAGTAAAATATCCCTTATACCACCCAACCCCTCTTGTAAGGACTTAATAAGTCGGCTGGATTCAAAAGCAATTTTTCTGCCGTTATGTAATATTCTCTTCTTAGTTAAGATAATAATTAACGCATAGATTGAACCAAAACCACCAAAACTGACCAGGGCTATCATAGGATTCATGACATAAAGCGCTATTAGTATTGTAATAACCAGTATTGCACTACTGATCAAAGTTAATGATGGCAATATGACACTGTAAATCACGTTATTTGTTTTTACTGATATTCCATCAATAATCTCGCTACTATTTCTCGACAAATGAACTGAATATGGCTGGTAGAGTGTTTTTCGGTAGATATCAACACTTAGGTCAGCCCCCGTCGCGAAAGATAACTTGGTCGTTGCCCATAAAAGAAATAGTCTAATTGCAGATGCGCTTAGAACTGCAAAAATAAACCCAATGGTAACTGGAAGCAACAGTTCATCTGCTGATGTAATATTAAAGTAGCTAAGTAAAGGGATGGCTAGCGGATGTTCAAAAACATATTTGGGCGTTGTTAATACACCCAAAAATGGAAATACTGCTCCGATACTTAATATTTCAGCAAATGAGCTAAGCACCATAAGTACAACTAAAAAGCAAAACTGCCTTTGCCTCATAGACGAAACGTGGGCTATGAGCCTATTTAGCAAAGAAAATAAAGTATCATTTTCTGATGGATGTTTACCAGTCATAAAACTTAATCTCCGCTATTTAAATCTTGCACTGACTGGGATTTATCGTTCATTAACTTTTGCAATGACTCTATTTCTAATTTTAATGACTCATATTCAGCCAATTTCCTTAATAGAAAACTGCCGGCCAACTTAGCTTTTTCAGCCAGCCCTTGCGGTGTTAAAACATAAGCATATGCTAGCTTACGGTCGCTTCTAGAGAAGTTTTGGACTTTTACCATACCTCTGCTTATTAACGCCCTCAAAGCATAATTCACGCCACCTAAGCTGACATCCAATGCTCTAGCTAGCTCGCGCTGACTAATATCGGGATTGCGCTCTAGCATGCTTAGCACCCTAAAGTGCATATCTTCTTGCAAATCATGTACTCTCGACATTGCTGTACAACACCCGTTCAAGTTTGAACAAACATTCTATAGTAATAGCTGATCTTTGTCACAACGCTATTGTTAGTCAAGATAGATGGTTATTCCGCGTAGTTAAAATATTTGAATCCGTGCTTACTCACTAACGCATCTTTCTCAGCACCCTTCATATCTTCACGCATCATTTCAGAGACTAATTCATTAAATGATGTTTTTGGAACCCAACCAAGCTTGGTTTTCGCTTTACTTGGATCACCCAATAGCGTTTCCACCTCGGTAGGTCTGAAATATACTGGATCTATAGCAACAATACATTTGCCAGTTTCTACGTCATAACCCTTCTCGTTAACTGACTCGCCTTCCCAACGAATTTCTATTCCAATTTCTTTGGCTGCCAACTCAACAAACTCACGGACAGAGTGCTGCTCACCAGTTGCAATCACAAAGTCTTCAGGAGCATCTTGCTGTAGCATCAGCCACTGCATTTCAACATAATCCTTTGCATGCCCCCAATCCCTCAGAGCGTCCATATTGCCTAAATATAAGCAATCTTGGAGACCGATCTTTATTCTTGCTAATGCCCGAGTAATTTTTCTAGTAACAAACGTCTCACCACGAACTGGTGACTCGTGGTTAAATAAAATTCCATTGCATGCATAAATTCCGTAAGCTTCACGATAATTAACAGTTATCCAGTAAGCATACATCTTAGCAACAGCATAAGGTGACCGTGGATAAAAAGGTGTGGTTTCTTTTTGTGGAGTCTCTTGAACCAATCCATATAACTCGGATGTTGATGCTTGATAGAATTTAGTTTTTTTCTCCAAACCGGCTATACGAATGGCTTCCAATAAGCGTAGCGTACCTAAACCATCAGAGTTAGCCGTGTATTCAGGCTCAAGAAAAGAAACTGCAACATGGCTTTGAGCAGCCAAGTTGTATATTTCATCAGGCTGCACCTCCTGAACGATTCTGATTAAACCTGAAGAGTCAGTTAAGTCACCATAATGCAAAACTAATTTGTAGCCCTTTTCGTGAGAGTCATGATAAAGGTGATCAATCCTATCAGTGTTGAAAAGTGAGGTTCTGCGTCTAATGCCATGCACTTCATAACCCTTGCTTAAGAGAAATTCAGCTAAATATGCACCATCCTGCCCTGTTATACCTGTAATTAAAGCAACTTTATTCTTATTCACTAACCACTCCCTTAACTTCTACCGTAAGTATCTTCGTATCGAATTATATCGTCTTCACCCACATAAGCGCCCGATTGCACCTCGATAATTTCTAAAGGCATAATGCCAATATTAGCTAAGCGATGTGTTTCACCTAATGGAATAAAAGTTGATTCATTTTCATGAAGTGTAATCACTTTATCTCCACATGTAACCTCAGCTATACCTGTGACGACTACCCAATGTTCTGCGCGCTGGCTGTGCTTCTGTAAGCTCAAGCTGGCACCAACATTCACCTGAATGCGCTTCACCTTAAATCGTTCACCTACATCAATAGTGTCATACCAACCCCAAGGACGAGATACTTTTCTGTGTAAAATACGTTCTTCTCGTTTTTGCGACTCTAACTGGCTAACTATTTTTTTAACGTCCTGACTCATCCCGCGATCGGCAACTAATACAGCATCCGCAGTTTCAATAATTACTAAATTATTGACACCTACTGTGCTAACTAATCTATGGCTTGCATTTATCAAAGTGTTACTTGTGCTTTCAGTGATCGTATCACCATTGGTCACATTACCGCTTCCATCTTGCTTGCCCACTTGCCATACAGCTTCCCAAGCGCCAAGATCATTCCAGCCAGCATCAAGCGAGATCATCTTGATAGGGAATTCAGAACCTGGACACTTTTCCATCACCGCATAATCAACAGATTCACTTGGTATATTGGCAAATAAAGCAGAGTCAGGACGCACAAATAAGTTATCTCGCGCACTATTTACAAAGGCATTTGAAGTAGATTCGAAGATATCTGCCCTAAAGTGCTTTAATGCCTTGAGCCATACGCTAGCGCGCACAACAAACATGCCACTATTCCAAGTGTAGTCACCAGACGCACAGTAAGCTTGCGCAGTTTCATAATCAGGCTTTTCTGCAAACTTTGCTACATTATATTCAGCATTTGATCCTGCCTCCCCCTCACGCTTAATGTAACCAAATCCAGTTTCAGGCTTATCTGGTTTAATACCTAAAATTACAATTGCACCAGTCGCCGCTACACGAATGCTGTTTTGTAGCGCTTTGGTAAAAGCCTCTCCATCCTGTACAGTTTGATCAGCCGGTGTAACAACTAAAATCGGATCATCACCGCCGGCAGCGGCTTGCAACGCCGCAAGAGTCAATGCAGGAGCCGTATTGCGCCCTACGGGCTCAAGTAGTAGGCTGGCTGATACTTGGGCAAGCTCACGCAGTTGATCAAGCACCAAGAAACGATGCTCTTCATTAGTCACAATTAAAGTCTCACCAACCACAATATCAGTAGCAGACAAATGACTTAAACGATTTGTCGCTTGCTGGAAGAGACTATCCGTACCAGATAGCACCAAAAACTGCTTGGGAAACCCCGTACGTGATAGCGGCCACAATCTTGTGCCGGAACCTCCGCAAAGAATCACAGGTGTAATGTTAATAGGTGTGATGCTCATCATTTACTTGGCACTATCCGAAAACTCTGCTTGACCAGACAGCAGCGTATTATCAATAATTGCTTCTTGCTTTAATGACTTTATTTCTTCATTAAGCATCTCATATTCTTTAATTTTTGCTTTTAGAAAACGAAGCGTAATTGCTGATTTTTCTTCGATACCGCGAGGTGTTAGCAAATACATATAGGCCAGCTTGTTTTTACTGTTTTTAAAGTTGCCTACCTTAATGATACCTTTTTCTATAAGCGCTTTAAGGCAATAATTCGTTTTACCTAAACTAATACCCAGTGCTTTAGCCAACTCTCGCTGACTAATTTCAGCGTCTGCAGCAACTAATTTAAGTATTTTGTAGCTATATTCTTCGGTAAGCATGCTATTTGCCCATCACTCAAGCGTTCAACGATTGAACGCGATTGTAGCAAAGAAAGCATTCAAAACGGAAATTTATTGATAATGTTATATTTTTGTGAGTAAAAAAGCCTCCACACTCACAATGCGTAGAACCATAAAAAGTATGTGATTAATAATATTAACGAAGCTTGCTGTATCAGCAGCTCATAAGCGCATGAAGCAAGTGCAGGAGTAGGCAATTCAGCTGCGTAAAAGTGGGGGGCAGGTCACTGTAACTTTATAACTTAGCAATAAAAATATATAAATAATTAAGCATAACTTCTATCGACCTCCAATTATCTTGTGCCCCAAATCAATTCCCTTACACTCAACATATTGGTAAGAGAACTTAGCAATAAAAGAAGTAATTAGAGCGACAGAGAAAAACAATAAAGCTAATTTAAACTCTTGAAACATAAAAAAAGAATCAGGTATTCTTTTTACAACGTGTGTTATTAAATCCAGAACAAAAAAATGAAATATATAAATTGAAAAAGAGTATTTGCCGATTTTAATTACAACTTTTGAAATTACTGAGCTGAACTCATTGACAGTGGATAACCTCAAAGCTAACAAACCAAATGAAATTGCTGACAATAGAGGATAAAGGAAACTAGATATAGGGTTGTGTATATAGTCTTTTGAATTTAAAAGCCAACAACTAGTGATAGTTAATAAAATAGCAAGTGCAATATGAACACTCTTAACCACTAACGTTCTATCAACAATCAACCTAAATGTAATCATTCCAACTATAAAAACACTTAATTGATTTAAAATTGAAAAGTTGATGTAACCATACTCTAGCTTAAATCCTTCTACTAAGCCACTGGTCACAAAGAAAGGTTGTATAAAATAAATTACCGAAATTTTGAAGATTAGCAATATAAAGATTATTAAAGCGGAAAGAGAAATAAATGCTTTAGTTTCCATTCCTTTTTGTAAATAGAATATAAAAGGGAACATTAAATAAAAGGTCATCTCTGTCGCTATACTCCAGCCACCGGGAACGCTAGAATTAAATGAACTAGGGAAAAAGCCATGAACAAAAAAGATATTAGCCAAAACATTGAATAATGAATATTCATCTGGTATTTCAAACGGCCGGTTATTGTAATAACTTTTAAGGATTATCCAGCTAAAATAAAAAAATATAGCAAAATAATACAGAGGCGCAATTCGAAAATATCTTCTAATATAAAAATTTATCAAATTAGACTCATTTCGATGTAACATTGAGAAGCACAAAGTAATTGCAGATGCAACAAAAAATAATTGCACCCCTAATTGGCCGTAATTAAATATCCAAGCAGTTATCAAATTTAAGTTAGCTACATTAATGTATGAGTGCACTGCAATCACATTCAAAATTGCCACCCCCCTTAAAAAGTCTATGTACTGATACTTAAGTATATTATTTTGTTTCAAAATCTTTCTTGTTCCTCAGTTGAATTAATTATATTAATTTCCTTATTATTCATTAAAGTAATTACAGTGAAATTATAATAATGCTTGCAGAACCAATGAACATATTAGGTTGGAACCTTAATCTGTGTAAGAAAATTATTATTAATACTAGAATTAAATTAGCTAATAAGCACTTCCAGTAAACTTTTTAATATCACGTAATTGTCTTTTTGTCGGCCTTCCTGCCCCACGGTCTCGCTGCGCAAAGTCATGCTCACCAGTGAGTTTTGCGTTTTCACGTTTAGCAATGCTTTCTATGGTTTCAGAATACAGGAGAGCTGCCTCTGGCGCGCCTTTGCGTATATTAGATAGCGCTTGGACATTAACTTCAATTTCAAAGTCTCGGTTACGAATGTAAATTACTTGACCTATGTGCACTTCTTTTGCTGGTTTTACACGATCTCCATCCACGTGCACTTTGCCTGTATCTATCGCGGTAGTCGCTAGGCTACGGGTTTTAAAGAAACGCGCGGCCCATAACCATTTATCTAACCTGCACTTGTTATCAGTTTCATTTGCCATTTTAATAATTAAGTATTAGTTAGAAACTGGAAACAGACCTTTTAGGTAGATTAGTTTCTAATATCTTTTTAAAATCATTGAGTGCTACTTCAGCTAGGTCATTGATTTCTGGCAGGCTACGATTTGTGAGATACAAAATACCATCAGCGACATTATTCATCGTAGCGATATGAAATTGACCATTTTCGACTGCTTTAATCACTTCATCACTTAGCATCAGATGACGCATATTGCGCTCAGGCATGAGCACACCTTGCTTACCATCTAGGCCTATTTCTTTACACACTCTAAAATAGCCTTCAATCTTCTCATTTAGGCCACCGACTGGTAGTACTTCACCATGCTGATTAAGCGCGCCAGTGACGGCAATGCCTTGTTTAATGGGTACTTGTGCCAGTGATGAGAGTAACGCGAAAAGCTCCGCGCAAGAAGCTGAGTCACCATCCACACCGCTGTATTCTTGCTCAAACACAAGCGAGGCTGTGAGGTTAAGTGGATTTAATAGCGCAAAGTTAGTATGTAGCCAGCTTTGTAAGATCATCACGCCTTTATCGTGCGTTGGGCCACTCATGCTCACTTCACGATCAATCGTTAGCACTCCGCGACTACCTGGGTAGCAATTCGCAGAAATGCGAACAGGTGACCCAAAACTTGCTTCAGATAAATCAATATGCGTGAGGCCATTAATCTGGCCGATACACTCTCCATGCACGCTGATAATGAGCTCTTTATCTACGATAGAATCTCGCATATGCGCCTCAATATAACTGTGGCGTGCATATTTGCGTTGTATTGCTGACTTTACATCTTCAATACCTACTAATAGGGCACCACGCAAATTAGCGGCGGCGGCACTTTCTAAAAGTAATTTTTCCAGTACTGCAAACTTAGTGCTCAGTCTTGTTTGATCTTCAATTAAGCGATGCATTGCCTGTAACAAAATAGCAACTGCTTCTGCAGTAAAGTGTCGGCAATGATGTTGACGACACTTGTGAGCAATAAAAGAGGCATAAGCCGCATAGTTTTCTGGCGTTGCTTTTACTTGATCAGCAAACTCTATTTTGATAGGGAAGTAATCAAAGAAATCTGGTTTAACACTTAATAACTCGTAATAGTCTTCACGGGTGGCAATCAACACAATTTTGACTGAAACCGGTATTGCTGCTTGTGCGCTAATCAAGCTGCTACCTTGATTGCTACTGCTACTTAAGTCTTCAATCTGCAAAGTGCCATTACGTAAGAAACGATGCAATTTCTCAAGAATATGTGTTCCATTTTGCTCATCAGCAAGAATGTCGCGTAAATGTAGCAATAATGTACCGCCATCAGCACGCATCAGGTTGCCAGCACGTAAGCGCAAAAAGTCTGGAATATTACTCGCTTCGCCGGCACCTTCTATGCCGCCAAACAAGGATTGTAAGCTAGGGTCATTATCGTAAAGCACTGGCGCATGCTGTGTTGCATGATGCTCTACTAACACGTTGGCACGATAGCGTCCAAAAAAACTCTCAGAGATGAGTGCTTCAAGGTTACTTTCGCCATCTGGGCTGGTTGTTGGCTGCCAATTCTCTAATGACTCTAAAATATCTTTTTTCAGCGTATTGAAGTAATGCGTCGGCATTTTGTCTGGCTCTATGAGCGTAAGACTGGCTTTTATGACACTTAACTGGCCATCAAGAAATATCTGCAATGGTGAAATGGAGTTTTGCTGCACTTTGGCTTCTAATAAACTTGCAAGGTCTTTTGCGAAGATGCGCACAAAACTATCTAACGCTTGCTTTAATTGCACACCGGCACCAGCCGGCAATTTCATGAACAGAGGCTTTCCGTTGCCTTCGAACTGATAAAGCGCCACCAAGTCACTTGCTGCTGGCCACTTTTTAGCTGCATCGTGCATCACACTGGTCATCAGCGTAGTTCTACCTGACCCTGGCTCACCTAAAGCAAGCAAATTAAAACCAGACTGCTGAATACTTAATCCAAACTCTGCAGCTTTTTTAGCCTCTGCTTGCGCAACCCATGCTTGATATTGAGCATTATCCTGCGTTTCAACAAGCAGGGCTGAAGTATCAACAAAGCTGAATTGACCCAATGACACATTCAGGGTTAGCTCTTGAGGTGTTAATGTTTTTTGCATATTATTTTTCTATCTTCCAACGGTCACGCGCCATATCGTCTGCTGATTTTGCCTCTATCCAATGCTCACCTTTTGAATTCGCTTCTTTTTTCCAGAACGGCGCCTCTGTTTTAAGATAATCCATCATAAACTCGCAAGCTGAGAATGCGTCTCCACGATGTGCGCTACTCACTACGACCAGCACAATTTGATCGCTAGGTTGCAATGTGCCAACGCGATGCACAATTAAAGCATCGAGGATATTCCAACGTGTTTTTGCTTGATTAATAATCGAGCTTAAAGACTTTTCCGTCATGCCTGGATAATGCTCAAGGGTAAGTTGAGTCACGTCATCACCCTCATTCAAATCGCGCACTAATCCTACAAAGCTAACAACCGCACCAATATCCTTACGTGCTTGGCGCAGTTGATTAATTTCTAGACCAACATCAAAATCTTCTGTTTGCACTCTAACTGTCATACTTTTACCGATACGCCACAAAGCATTATCATTTAACCACCAGTGACAGGAGGGAAGAACGCAACCTCATCACCATCGTTGATTACCGCTTTATCATCAACAAGCTCGTGATTAATTGCTGCTCTTACCTTAAGTTTGCCCATCAGCATCTGCCCCCAGACATCACCGCGTTTGGCGAGAAAAGCTTTTAATTTAAGAATAGTAAAAGACTCATCTGGTAACTCTAAATCTTCTGTAGAGTACTTTAATGTTTCCTTGAGTCTTGCAAAGTAAAATAATTTAATTTTCATTGGGTTACTTAACTAAGTTAATCTGTTTTATCATCAATAATGTCTAACAAATCGGGTGTGTTTTTGGTTAACTCAACACGTTCGATTTGCGCAAATCTTTGTGAAATCTTCTGGCTAGAAATATGCACGTCCTGTGCATTTTCATGCGCCTGCCTAATGTTGTCAGCAAGTTTTTTCATACGTAAATCAAAACGTCCGAAATCTTTACTGAGCTTGCCTAACTCTTCTTTAATGACGTGTACTTGCTTACGCGTTTCTACATCTTTCAGCACTGCTCTGGCAGTGTTCAAAACGGCCATCAAGGTGGTAGGCGAAACCACCCAAACACGTTTGTTCATCGCATATTCAATGACATCTGCATGATAGGCATGCAACTCTGCAAACACGGCCTCCGCAGGAATAAACATCACTGCACCATCGGAAGTGACATTCGAAATAATGTATTTAGTGGCTATGTCATCGACATGCTTCTTAACGTCTAATTTAAATTGCTTTTCTGCAAGTAGCTTTTCTGCATCACTAAGCTTGTTATCCAGCATGCGGTGATAGTTTTCAAGCGGAAATTTACTATCCACGGCAACCACGCCAGTAGGTTCAGGTAAAAACAATGCACAGTCAGCACGTGTGCCGTTTTCAAACGTGTGTTGCATCGCAAAAGAATTTACTGGTAACACATTGCGTACTAACGCCTCTAACTGCACCTCTCCAAAGGCACCACGCGAGCGCTTATCACCCAACAACTCTTGCAGACTCACCACATTGGTGGTTAAGCCATCAATTTTCTTTTGTGCTTCATCAATCGTTGCGAGGCGCGCCATTACATCTATAAAGGTTTGGTTGGTTTTCTTAAAGCCCTCATCCAAACGCTCGGACACTTTACCGCCAATCAACTCAAGTCGACCATCTACTGACTTAGTCAGCGCCTCAATACTTGCAGTCAACTGCAGTGTTGCATTACGCATGGTTGACTGGATTAACTCTTGCTCTGCTTTACCCTGCTCGGCTAATGTCGTGTGCAGCTTTTCCAACACGGTTTCACGTGTTTGAGAAAGGCTGTTGTTTTGTGCAAGTTGCAATGTCTGCATCGCATCTCGCGTTGCTTGCAACTCTGTAGCCACGCTAGCTCGCAAACGCTCACTAGTTTCATTAGTGGCATTACTCAAGCGATCACCTAGCTTATTCAGACCATCGTTAAAGTCTAACAACATAGCGCGATGCTTTTCTTCTAACTGCTGGAGAATAAGAATATTGCGATCTACTTTGCTTTCACGCCACATCTGCAATAGAAGTAACAAAAGAATAACAAATGAAATAATTAATATAATGATTTGTACCATAGGCTAAATTATACCCGATGCTTGTTTAGCAACTCTATAAATTCATGGTTTAAATAGATGGGATGAGATAGATTGCATCCGCAACAGACAAGCGTTGGATGTTTATTGAGTAAGATGTAATTCACAAAAGTTTTAAAAGACCATTTTTAAAATACTTCAGACTGTGCCAAACTTAAAATTATTATTAATCTTGTTAGGCTTATCGTGCTTAAACTCAAACTACTCATCAATCAGTGGCTAGCCAACGTTACACGCAGGCTTCATAACAGCTTTTATTTATATCTAAGCGCGTTACTCACAGTGTTGGTTTTATTAGATGCCAGCGTGTTTCATGTTGGTGAAAACATGCGTGATCGCGCGTTTGATATGATGGTGAAAAATCGGATTGTCGTACCAAAAGCAGATGCTGACATTGTGATTATTGATATCAATGAAGCATCATTGAGTGCAATGTCTGCAGAGTATGGTCGCTGGCCTTGGCCTAGACAAGTATTGGGTGAATTTTTAGAAAACATTGAAGCACAGCAGCCTAAAGCAGTGGTGTTTGACATACTATTTAGTGACCCTGACGTTTACAACCCAGATAGTGATGCATATTTCAATGAGGTGATTGCCAGTACTCAAAATACGTTCTTTCCAATGCTACGGCTTTCTGAAGCGAGTGATGAGTTAAGTCAAGTCACACCAGACATGATTCCCGGCATTAAGCGTGCTGGGCTAGCTGCAGATGAAAATTCCACAACCAAACCGATTGCAATTGTTCTGCCACATTTTGAAGCGGCCCTGAACTCGCAACACCTAGGCACTCATAACATATATCCAGATAAAGACGGCATTGTACGTGAGTACAGACTTTGGCACGATGAAAATGGTTGGGTGTTACCTTCTCTACCCTTAGCTGTAGGTAAGTTTTTAGGAAAAAGCTCAGATACGCTTCCACAAAATATGCTGATCAATTGGCGAGGAAAACCCTTCGCCTACCAATTTGCATCATTTAGCGATGTTTACGCAGATATGGCAAACAAGATAAAAAAACGCCCTCCAAATGAGTTTAAAGACAAGATAGTCATTATCGGCTCAACTGCACCTTCATTGTTTGACCTTAAAGCAACTGCGATGGCAAAAGCTCACCCAGGGGTAGAAATTCTTGCCACGGCGATTGATAACGTTAAACATGATGATTATTTAAAAGTGTGGCGCGGAAAAACGCCTTATATTTTAGTAAGCTTGGCATTAATCTGGCTCACGGCGATGGCATTTTTCCGCAATGTGGACCGAGACAAAGTAACGACAATTTTCAGTAGTAGCCAAATTATCCTGATTACTTTGTCTTATCTTGCCATTAACTTTACAAACACCTACTTAGATCTGACAGGCCCAATTGCTTGGGCAATTATGTATTTTAGTGTAGCTAAAATCTACGCACTAGCTAATGACCGTGCAATGCAGCGGCTTTTAGCAAATGACGTAGAGTCAGGTAAAAAAGGTGCAGCGATTCTACTGATGCCAATTATGTTTGAAACGCGCGAACCACTGAGCGATAGCATACTCAAAAAATTACAACATAAAATTGAACAGGAAATTCAGCAACAGGGTACAGTAGAAATTTTAAAGGGTACACAAAGTGGTATATGGGGTTTGTTTAGCGATATGATCATTGTGAGCTGGGCATATAGACATGATGATGAAGCAACAGCGACAAAAACTGAACAAGCCGCTAAGCAACTAGGCGAACAACTTAGCAGATTAATTCAGAGTACAGGTATTCCTGCTAATACAACTGCGCGTTATATCCTGCATACAGGGGCACTCAACACTGAAAAACCGATGGCAAACCAATGGCGAGGACTATTTGCACAAGCCATTATCAAATTAGATATTTTAGAAGGTGAAATCCAATGAAACATTACCTAAAGCAAGTACTAATCGCGGGCAGTCTAATCCCTATACTTTACGTAGGCATGAGCTCAGCAGCCGAAAAAGCTAGTGCGCTCAAAAATGACAGCCTACGCACAGAACCATATGCCGATGCAAAAATTAGCGGTAGTTTTGTACGAGGTGAGAGCTTGGAAATCATCAAAAAACAAGGCGCTTGGTTACAAGTAAAAGCAAAAAAAGGCTCAGGCTGGGTACGTTTGCTTTCCATAAAACGTGGCGTGACAGCAAGCAGTAATCAAGCAGCTGGTGTGTTAGCCGTGGCTAGTGGTCGCGCAGGTACTGGACAAGTCGTATCGACAACAGGTGTCCGCGGCTTAAGTGAACAAGAGTTAAAAGCCGCTAAATTTAATGAAGAAGAAGTAAAAACATTAGAAAGCTACACCTTAAGTGCTGAAAAAGGCCGTGCTTTCGCTAAAGCTGGAAACTTAAACAGCGTTGCTTTTAAAAACTTAAAAGAAGTGAAAGGTGGTGCTCAATGAGCGCGAATCAAACATCTCCAAGCAAGTCGTCTACACAGCAATTTCGTCTAATTTCAATCGTAGTTGCGGGCATGCTAGGTTTTACCAGCTCACAAAGTGTGGCTTTTGATTTTAAAGGTGCGCTAAAAGATGCTGTGGAAAAGGAAATCAGCCAACAATCAGAAGGCTCAACAGCCCCTACTAACGCTGTAAGTACAACTGAAAGTGCTAAATCCAACAATTCAACAGCTAGCTCCGAAGCTACGTTCAACTGGAAAAATCCTAGCACCGCAGAAGAAATTACACTGGGACGTGAAATTGCTGGAAATTTGCTAGGGGCTGCACCGCTGGTAAAAGACGCTGCACTACAAAAATATGTTAACTCTGTGGGACGTTGGGTTGCATCACAGTCTGAGCGCCCAGAGCTACCTTGGCGCTTTGGTGTGATTGAGAGTGAGGATTTAAACGCTTTCGCAGCGCCAGGCGGCTACATCATGCTGACTAAAGGCTTATACCGGAAACTTCAAAATGAAGCGCAACTCGCTGGTGTGTTAGGACATGAAATCGCCCATGTAGTTAAAAAACACCAACTCAAAGTATTACAAAAACAACAATTGTTAAATATTGGTGCTGGTCTCTTAAGTGACAAGTATGCCAAAGACAATGCCATTATTAGCAAAGCAATTGGCAGTGGCGCGGAAATCAGTGCCAGGAGTTTAGATAAATCAGCGGAATACGAAGCTGACCGATTAGGATTAAGTTATGCAACTCGTGCAGGTTACGAGCCATATGGCTTGACTGATGTATTGCAAACATTGGGACAATCAAACACCAGTGATGCTAGCGTTGCATTACTATTTAAAACTCACCCCCACCCAGATGAGAGACTTTCAGCATTAAGTGAATCTGTAGGTGGTCAACTCGATAAGATGACTAATGGCAAAACATTGGAAAAACGATTCTATCTACTCAAGTAATTGAGCTTAATGTAGGCATGCATAAAATGACGTAAAACTTTCTTATTTGATTAGAAATACTGATTAAAAATTTAACTAAATGAGTATTAATAATAAATAGAAATACAAGTTCGTATATCGTTTCTATAGTTAAGAATATCAATAAACAAGCCATATTTAAGTCTATGCAAAAGCGCTTTGTTTGATTATTCTCAAACAAAGCGCTTTTAATTGATTCAGCTGTTTGACATCTCAATGTATAGGGATAAAAATGTCCTTATACATTGTCGGAGATTGTTTTATGGCAACGAAGCAAAAAGAGAATAAACCTAGCCAAGCATTAAAAGAAGCCATTACCAAGCCTGCTAGTAGTACATCAAAAAAGCGTAAAGTGTCATTAGGTGATACTGCGCCAGATAGCACCCTAAACAGTATTGAAAACTTCGCAGTGAATGAAAATATAGCAGCAGCCCAAGAATCTAAATTCGAGGCAGTGCAAGATATTATCCAGCGTATTTCTAATAATGACCTATCAACACTTCCAGATGTATTGCATACGATTCTAAAAGGCGCCTCACCCGATGATGCCGCTGCGTTGAGTAAAGCGCTCACTGTCATTAAAGATACAAAAACCATCAAATCGCGGTTACGCAATGATCAAGCATTAGCTAAAGACTGGCGAGAGGGTGGCTACCCTTACCAAAACCTACTTTCACGAAAATCTTACGAAAAACAAAAATACCATCTACAAGTAGAGTTATTAAAATTACAAGCTTGGGTCAAAGAAACCGGGCAACGTGTTGTGATTTTATTTGAAGGCCGTGATGCAGCTGGTAAAGGCGGCACAATCAGGCGCTTTATGGAACATCTCAATCCACGTGGCGCACGTGTGGTTGCACTTGAAAAACCTAGTGAAGTCGAGCGTGGTCAATGGTACTTTCAACGTTATGTATCTCAGCTACCAACTGCGGGTGAGATTGTATTGTTTGATCGCTCTTGGTACAACCGTGCAGGTGTAGAACGTGTAATGGGATTTTGCAACAATGATGAATACCTTGAGTTTATGCGCCAAGCGCCAGATTTTGAGCGTAACCTGACACGATGCGGGATACACGTGATTAAGTTCTGGTTTTCAGTCAGTCGCTCTGAACAACGCAGGCGTTTCAAAGAGCGTGAAATGCACCCACTTAAACAATGGAAGCTTAGTCCTATTGACCTAGCATCACTCGACAAATGGGATGACTACACGAAAGCAAAAGAAGCGATGTTTTTTCATACAGACACCGCGGACTCGCCTTGGACCGTGATTAAATCTGATTGTAAGAAACGTGCGCGTCTAAATGCGATGCGTTACGTTTTACACAAGCTACCTTATAACAATAAAGAGATTGATGCGATTGGCCATTTAGATCCTCTGTTAGTAGGACGCGCGCATATTGTGTATGAACGTGGCGAGCATAATCATATTATTCTTTAGCTCTACTCAGATTTATAAGCATTAACTCATCGCAATAGAAGCAGTGCAGGCGGTGCAGATAAGTATTACCTGCGTTAGTTTAAATCAGGTCTCGCGCTCTCAATTCAGCCTTAATATAAGCATAATATATTGGTGCTGCTACAATCCCGATCAAACCAAAAGCAGCCTCCATACAGAGCATTGCAATCAATAACTCCCATGCGTTGGCACGTATCTGATTACCAACGATACGTGCATTCAAAAAGTACTCAAACTTATGAATAATCACCAAATAGAGCAATGAACCAAGTGCAACACCAAGAGATTGACTTAAACTCACCACGACAATCACTGCGTTTGAAATCAAATTACCAATCACTGGAATTAAACCAACCACAAAGGTAATCGCAATCATCGTTTTAACTAAAGGCAAATGCACACCCATCAGCGGTAGCACTACTGCCAAATAAATTGCCGTAAAAAATGTATTAATCGCTGAAATGCGTATCTGAGCAAATACCACACGCTTAAAAGCATCACTTAACAAAGCACAGCGCCCATAAAGTGCGCCGGCAAACGGTTTAAAATGTTCTACCGACACAGCCTCGCGCAAAGCCAGCATCCCACCAACAATCATGCCAATCAAAATATGTGCAGTCACTCGTCCTGCCTCCTTACCCACTACCTGCAGTTCATCGGCATGTGAACGTAACCAAGTCGTTAACATTTCTTTAAATGTTAGTGCATCAGCAGGTAGGTGCTCTAAGAGTGAGCTTGGCAATATCTTTCTTGAATCCTCTAATATTTGTGCCATTTTCGCCAACAAGACGGTTAAGCTACCAGCATCGGATCTCAAGAACGCCATTAAACCTGCACCGGCCAATGAAAGTAAGCTCACAATGATAAACACCAAAATACCAACTGCCCAAAGTTTAGAATAGTTGCTTGGGCGCTTACTAGGAAATTTACGTGAAATATACGGCGTAATCATGTGTACCAACTGGTACACCAGTAATCCGGCCATTAATGCGGGCAACAGGCTAAACTTCAGCACACAAAACAAGGCAAGCCCAGTCAACACCCATGCAGATATTTCATAACTACTTACCGCCTGCACCTGCTCTAATTTGGCCATATTTACCTTAATAATTCATGATAATTTGAAGCTGAACATCAGCAACGATAAGTAATTAATAATTTTTGAGTGAAAATCTATTGATGAAATCACCGGCATCATTTGCTGGTAACGAAACAATCAAATCTACATGCTCATTGAACGCTTTATCAACAATCGCACCATTACACTTTGCTAGTGCTCTCGTCACAAAATCCATTTGATTGTAAGCAATGGTTAGCTTGATTGTTTTCATCTCGACATAATCTGCGACTTTTGTCTCGTCTAACGCAAGTTTAGCTGTACCGCCATAAGCACGCGCCAAACCACCTGTGCCTAGGTTAATACCACCGTAATATCTAATCACACCAACACAGACATTAATCAGGTTGCGACCCTCCAACAGCTTTAACACCGGCATACCGGCTGTACCAGAAGGCTCCCCAGCGTCTGAAAAGCGCTGAACAATCCCTTCTTCTGTTTTTAGCCTAAAAGCATAAGCCAGATGATGTGCATTCTGGTGCTTGGCAGCAAAAGCACGCAACGCCTGCCCTACCTCTCGCTCAGAAGCACATGAAACAGCCATGGCAATAAAACGTGATTTTGTGATGGTTTGCTCAGCAAACCCTGCTTGTACAATAATCTGCAACTACTTACGCCCACCTAAAATACTACCTAATATGCCACGGATAATTTGCCTACCCAATTGCGAACCAATTGCACGTGCGGCACTTTTTGCAGCGGCCTCCAATATGCCATCAGAGCGGCTAGCGGGTTCTTTTTTACCTGAAGACTCAGCAAGCTCCGCATCTTCAGCCGCCGTAGCTGCAACTTGCGCCTTTAGAATCTCATAAGCTGACTCACGATCAACCTGTTTCTCATATACGTTATTTAGAATTGAAGTCCTGATAGACTCTGCCCGTTCTGCATCAGTAGCTGGACCAATACGACTGCCTGGTGGACAAACAAACGTGCGTTCCACAGGTGTTGGAATCCCTTTTTCATCCAAAAATGAAACAAGTGCCTCACCTACCCCTAGCTCTGTAATCACGCTTTCTACATCTAATTTAGGATTTACCCTAAAGGTCGTTGCGGCAGATTTAACCGCTTTCTGGTCCCGTGGCGTAAATGCACGCAAAGCATGTTGAACGCGATTACCTAATTGCCCCAAAACCGCATCAGGAATATCAAGCGGATTTTGGCTCACAAAATACACACCAACCCCTTTAGAGCGAATCAGGCGCACGACTTGCTCAACTTTTTCAAGTAACACAGCTGGAGCATCATTAAATAGCAAATGGGCTTCGTCAAAAAAGAACACTAATTTCGGTTTCTCTAAATCCCCTGCTTCTGGAAGCTTTTCAAATAACTCAGATAGTAGCCACAATAATAAGGTGGCATAGATACGCGGTGAGTTGAACAGCTTGTCACTCATCAAAATATTAACGACACCTCGCCCCTGTTCATCAGTCTGCATTAAATCATCTAAATTAAGGGCGGGCTCACCAAACAACATATCAGCGCCTTGCGTTTCAAGCTGTAACAATGCACGTTGCACTGCACCCACACTTGCCGCAGAAATATTGCCATACTCAGCTTGATACTGTGTTGAGTTCTCTGAAGCGTGCTGCATCATTGCGCGCAAATCCTTCAAATCTAACAGCAACCAACCCTTATCATCAGCAATTTTAAAGATTGCGTTCAACACACCAGCCTGCACATCATTCAAATTCAACAAACGTGCTAATAACAATGGCCCCATTTCTGCGATTGTTGTACGAACGGGATGCCCCTTCTCGCCAAACATATCCCAAAATGTAACGGGGCATTTAGCGTAGCTAAAATCAGAAATCGCTAACTGCTGAACTCTAGCTTCCACTCGTGCATTACCACCGCCCTGCTGTGACATACCAGACAAATCGCCTTTAACATCCGCCATAAATACTGGCACGCCATTTTTTGAGAACCCCTCAGCCAGCGTCTGTAGCGTAACGGTTTTACCTGTACCCGTTGCGCCAGCAATCAAGCCATGACGGTTCGCCATTCTAGGCAGAATCACACTAGATATTTCGTTATTTTTTGCAATTAAAATGGGGTTAGCCATGAAGTGATTACCTATCAATTAGTCATAAACATTAATAAATACTAGTACAAATACATTTAACGCTTAGAAATCACCTTTTCTTGCTCTGTCCATGATTTCTAGAAGCTTAGTTTCTAATTCCTGTGCGGATTTTTTTGCACGTACCGTTGGAGATTTAATGCTTTGCAAATCAAACGTTGGGCGGTCCATTGCAATATAAAGTTTGAGCTGCTTATGTTCATCTAGCTTTTCGTAAATCGCAATTCTACAAGGTGCAAATACCAAAAACTCAGGATGATCTAAAATGATTTCTGTCCCCATGCTCAAATTACAAAACGAGTGCACCTCTTTCACTCCTTGTGGGTCTAGTCCGCGCAATTTCATGTGCTCTCCAATAGGAAAGTTCGCTGGATTCACGAAGTTTAATCCTTCTGAAATGCTTTTCAGACTTTCGACGACATCTTGGTAACTTACCCCGGAATTAACTGGTAACTCATAAATCGCAGTATTAGGATCAATAGCAGGCATGCCTGGCCTGATTTGTCCAACAAGCATCTGCTCTTTTGAAGCTAAGATTGGTTTCGTCACGCTACAAGCCGCCATCGAAAATACGATTACGCATAAAAAAACAAGGTCAAATCTAATTTTCATCACATGCATAGCATTCACCCATTTAAATCTAGTCAGTGATTTTAAGTGCCTGATTCACAGCCTCACGATTGAAATGCGGTGCGATAAGCTCAATAAAACCATACATATAGCCACGTAAAAACGCATCTTTACGCACCCCTAAATAAGTCGTGCTATCCGCAAATAGATGATCGACATCAACTTTTGCCAAATGCGCGTCACGCTCAGGATCATAAGCCATATTTGCCAGCAAACCTACCCCCAAGCCCAATGTCACATAGGTTTTAATCACATCAGCATCAATCGCAGTAAGCACTACATTAGGCGTTAGGCCTGCATCGGAAAAAGTCTTAGAGACGAGCGTGCCTCCAGTAAATGCGAAGTCATAGGTAATGAGCGGGTAATTAGCTAGTTTTTCTAGCGTCAAAGGCAAATCGCTAAGCAAAGGATGATCGTGCGGCACAACAACACAGCGATTCCAATGATAACAAGGTAAGCATAACAAGCTTTCCCTATCACTGATAGACTCAGTGGCGATTCCAATATCAGCCTCTCCATTTTCAACCTGCTCAGCTACCTGGCTTGGATTACCCTGATGGATATTGAGCTTAACTCGCGGGTATTCTGTCATAAAGGCTTTAACAGCAGCAGGTAGCTTATAACGTGCTTGCGTATGCGTTGTAGCAATCGTTAACGTGCCAGCCTCTACATCACTAAACTCCTCCCCTACGCGCTTGATATTCTCAATATCACGCATGACTTTATCAGCCAAAGTAATAATTTGCTGGCCTGGCTCAGTCAAACCTGTCAAGCGCTTACCGTTACGTTTAAATATTTGTAATCCAAGCTCTTCTTCTATCAGCTGAATCTGCTTACTAACACCTGGTTGTGAAGTGTATAAAGCGTCAGCTGCATTGGTAATATTTAACCCTTGCTTCACTACTTCGTGTAAATAACGTAACTGATGTAATTTCATTAGGAATAATTTCTTTAATAGGATTTCTTAAATAAACTGCAAGTTAATGCTAATATTTTTAATGCTAAGGCATTAGCGCTTATATAACCAAATGATATATCCATAGAATAACATATTCTTAAAAAAATTAACTATTCACTGATATAGTGCGCGACTAAATTAAGTTAGTGAATAACGGATACTCCACATGGAATTTGGTTATATTATTTCAGGCTTTGCAGTTGGCCTTCTTGTTGGCGTTACTGGCGTTGGCGGCGGCTCGCTCATGACACCTTTACTTGTGTTTTTATTTGGATTTAAAGCATCCGTAGCCGTAGGAACAGACTTGCTTTATGCAGCGATTACCAAGACTGGCGGGGTGTTTGTTCATCACAATACGCACAAATCAGTAGATTGGCGTGTTGTAGCATGGATGTCATTAGGTAGCTTACCATCTGCCGTAATTACTATCTTTGTGATTAAACATCTCATTCAAATCGAAAAAGATGTTTCAGGCATTATCACCTTCACATTAGGTGTCGCACTCATCCTAACATCCATTGCATTGATTATTCGTAGCTATATCACCAGAAAAAAAATACGCGAAATCGAAGATAGTGTGATTAGTAGTGGTCGTTTTAATAAAATTCAAATCCCAGCAACCATATTTACTGGCATAATACTGGGTGCGCTAGTGACAATCTCTTCAGTAGGCGCAGGTGCACTTGGCACACTAGCGATACTCTTCCTTTACCCTAAGATGAGCACGCTAAAGGTAGTTGGTACTGATTTAGCACATGCAATCCCGCTAACCGCGGTTGCTGGGTTTGGTCACTGGACGCTTGGACATGTCAACTTTGAACTGTTAGGCACACTGCTCATCGGATCCTTACCTGGAATATGGGTCGGTAGCCACTTAAGCGTAAAAATTCCAGAAAAAATATTACGTCTAGTTTTAGCCACGCTCTTATTGGTGATTGGTTTGAAATTCGTTTTAGTTTAATTTAAAAGTTAGTTTAAAAAGCACTATATATTATGTATAAATATGATGAAATAGATCAACAAATTGTTGATGAACGCGTTGCCCAATATCGAGATCAGACTCGCCGCTACTTGGCTGGCGAACTGTCTGAAGACGAATTCCGTCCGCTACGTCTTCAAAATGGCTTGTATATACAACGTCAGGCACCAATGCTTCGCATTGCGGTGCCTTATGGCATGTTATCTAGCGCACAATTGCGCAAACTTGGTGATATTTCAAAAAAATACGACAAAGGCTACGGTCACTTCAGTACACGTCAGAACTTGCAATTAAACTGGCCAAAGCTGGAAGATGTGCCTGAAATTTTGGCGGATTTAGCCACGGTTGAAATGCATGCGATTCAAACGTCAGGTAACTGCATTCGTAATATCACGACTGACCAATTTGTAGGCGTTGCGCCTGATGAAGTGATTGACCCACGTGCTATCGCTGAAATCATGCGTCAATGGAGCACATTCCACCCTGAGTTCGCTTTATTACCACGTAAATTTAAAATTGCAGTGTCTGGTACTAAAAATGACCGTGCATTAGTGCAAGCGCACGATATTGGTATGGAGTTTTACCGCGACAGCAACAATCAAGTTGCTATCAAAGTATGGGTTGGCGGTGGCTTAGGCCGCACACCAATCTTAGGTACCGTAATTCGCGAGCATTTAGAGTGGCAACACGCCCTCACCTACTGCGAAGCGATTATCCGTGTCTATAACTTACATGGCCGTCGTGACAACATCTACAAAGCACGCATTAAGATTTTAGTAAAAGCTTTAGGTATAGATGAGTTCCGCAAACAAGTGGACGCTGAATGGGCGCACCTTAAAGATACAGACAACACGATTACCGAAGCTGAGCTAGCGCGCGTTGCACAACATTTTGACGCAATGCCTTATGAAAACGTACCAGCTCATGACGCAGGCTTTGATGCGGCAGTTGCTAGCAACCCAGCATTTGCTGCATGGGTGAGGCGTTGCGTACACCCACACAAACAAGCAGGTTACCGCGCAGTTACGCTTTCACTTAAACCACATGGTCAAGCGCCTGGTGACATTTCATCAGAGCAAATGTGGACAGTAGCAGACCTAGCCGATGAATATAGCTTTGGCGAGCTACGCTCATCTCATGAGCAAAACCTAATATTAGCTGATGTTAAATTAAGCGACTTATTTGCGTTATGGGAAAAAGCGCGCGCCAATGGTTTAGCAAGCCCTAACATTGGCTTGCTCACAGATATCATTTGCTGCCCAGGTGGCGACTTCTGCTCACTTGCAAATGCAAAGAGCATTCCTATCGCTAAAGCGATTCAAATGCAGTTTGATAACTTGGATTATTTGCACGACATTGGTGAGATGGAACTGAATATTTCAGGTTGCATGAACGCCTGTGGCCACCATCATGTTGGTCACATTGGTATTCTTGGTGTGGATAAAGATGGCTCTGAATGGTATCAAGTCAGTATCGGTGGCAAACAAGGTAACGATGCAAGCCTTGGCACTGTGATTGGGCCTTCATTCTCTGCGGATGAGATGCCTGGTGTCGTGCAAAAGTTAATTGAGGTTTACATTCAAGAACGTACGCCTGAAGAAAGATTTATTGATACTGTGCGTCGCTTGGGCGTTGCCCCATTCAAAGCACATGTCTATGCAAAAAATGAGGTTGCAGCATGAGTAATTTAATTAAACTAAACAATGGCGTTGCTAGCTTAGTAGAAGATGATTGGACACTCGTTCAGTTACCAGCCACACAAGTAGAAGAGCGTAAACAAGCTGGTAAAGTTGTTTTATTTAAACTGACTGGTGAAGCGACTGTGACTGAGGCTCAAATTGCCGATACAGCGATTCCAGCAACTGGCAAAATCATTCTGCCTTTAAGCGTATTTATTGCACGCAACAGCGAAATTAATGATCGCATTGCACAAGGTGAAGTCGGTGTTTGGTTAGCCACACACGAGCCTTTAGAGAACCTGACGCTGCAACAAGCAGACTTAAATGCCCTACCTATTATCGCAATTTTTGTTGAGCGTTTTGCTGATGGCCGTATTTTCTCTTTAGGTAACTTGCTACGTACGCGTTTTGGCTTTAAAAATGAATTACGTGCATTTGGTGATGTATTACGCGATCAATTATATTTCTTGAAACGTAGTGGCTTTACTAGCTATTTAGTACGTGCAGACCGCTCAGCACAAGAAGCAATTGCCAGCCTAAGTGACTTTACTAAACCATACCAAGGTGCGGTTGATGAGCCACGCCCTGTATTTAAGCGTTATAACAGAGGCGCATAAATGACTACGGATGTAGATTTAGGCCAAGTAGTCATGCTAAAGCCTAGCGCCAATAACCCGGCGACTAAACCTACGCTGACAGACGAACTGGTTGCCAGTGTAAATCAGAAAGCTGCAGAAGTACTCACATTGCTGAGCAATGCTGCGAAAGAGTTTGGCGCAAATGAAGTCACTTTTGCTAATAGTTTTGGTGCTGAAGATATGGTGTTAACAGACATCATTCAGCGTCAAAAAATTGCGATTGAGATTTTCTCACTGGACACTGGCCGTTTACCTGTTGAAACTTACGACTTAATTGCTAAAACAGAGCAAACTTACAATACAAAACTTAAAATCTTTTTCCCGCAATCAGATGCGGTAGAAAGCTATGTAAGAACCAATGGTATCAATGCATTCTACGAATCTATTGACTTGCGTAAAGCCTGCTGCTTTATGCGCAAGGTAGAGCCTTTACAACGTGCTTTAAAAGGTAAAAAAGCATGGGTCACAGGTATGCGTGCTGAGCAATCTACCACACGCGTTAACTTGCCATTCCGTGAGTTTGACAGTGGCAACCAGTTAGAAAAATTCAACCCGCTTAGTAATTGGACTGAAAAAGAAGTTTGGGCATATATTCGCATGTTTGATGTGCCGTACAACAAACTTCATGACCAGTTCTACCCAAGCATCGGTTGCGCACCATGCACACGTGCGATTGCGATGGGCGAAGATGTACGAGCTGGTCGCTGGTGGTGGGAAGACCCCGACAGTAAAGAGTGCGGATTACATGTAAAGAAATGATTTTATAGAATTCTGCTACGTATCAAGTAGTAATTTTGATTTTTGAAACCTAAGAATATGACAACGACTAAACAACCCTTATCTCATTTAGACTGGCTAGAGTCTGAGGCCATTTACATTCTGCGCGAGGTCGCGGGGCAATGTAGCAATCCTGTACTATTATTCTCAGGTGGTAAAGATTCTCTATGTATTTTGCGTTTAGCTGAAAAAGCTTTTCGCCCAGGTAAATTTCCGTTTCCACTCATGCATATTGATACTGGCCACAACTATCAAGAAGTACTGGATTTCCGTGACCAACGTGCAGCAGAGTTAGGTGAGCGCTTAATCGTACGTTCAGTTGAAGATTCAATGAAACGTGGCACAGTGGTATTGAAATCACCTGATGAGCCGCGAAATAAACATCAATCTGTGACACTGCTAGAGGCCATTGAAGAGTTTGGCTTTGACTGCTGTATTGGTGGCGCACGCCGTGATGAAGAAAAAGCACGTGCAAAAGAACGCATCATGAGTTTCCGTGATGAGTTTGGTCAATGGGATCCGAAAAACCAACGCCCTGAATTATGGAACTTGTATAACGCACGTTCACATAAAGGTGAAAACATCCGTGCCTTCCCTATTTCTAACTGGACAGAAATGGACGTATGGCAATATATCGAGCGTGAAAACTTAGGTTTACCAAGCATCTATTTCTCTCACAATCGCGACATTATTATGCGCGGTGGAGCCATGATGCCTGCAAATGTTCCACTGGCTAACGGCGAAGTGATTAACCAACCTAAAGCAGGTGAAGAAGTCATTAATATGCAAGTTCGTTTTAGAACTGTAGGTGACATCACCTGCACTGCACCAGTATTGTCTGATGCAGATAACGTAAGCAAAATTGTCATTGAAACTGCGACTACCACCATTACAGAACGTGGTGCTACCCGCTTAGATGACCAAACCTCAGATGCTTCAATGGAACAACGCAAAAAAGAGGGATATTTCTAAAAAATACTATCAAGATATGCAGATTAAAGCGGTTGCTAGACGTTTCATCCAATCGCTTAATCAAACATCTTATCTAGCATTTTTGATATTTTGAAAATTTAATTATGACAAATACAACGCAAAACGACTCACTATTACGCTTTATGACATGCGGTAGCGTAGATGACGGCAAAAGTACCCTGATTGGCCGCTTACTTTACGATACCAAAACTATTCTGGCTGATACGCTGACGCAAATTTCAAATACCTCTAAAAAACGTGGCATGGAAGCTGTGGATTTATCACTGCTGACCGACGGTTTACAAGCTGAGCGTGAGCAAGGCATTACTATTGACGTTGCTTACCGCTATTTCAGCACTGGTACACGTAAATACATTATTGCCGATGCACCAGGTCATGAGCAATACACACGCAATATGGTAACCGCAGCGTCAACAGCAAACCTTGCGATTATTTTGATTGATGCACGTAGAGGCGTACTCACGCAAACACGCCGCCATAGCTATTTAGCACACCTTGTGGGAATTCCACACATTGTGGTAGCTGTTAACAAAATGGACTTGGTTAATTATGACCAAGCTGTTTATGACAAGATTTGTGCAGATTATGCAACCTTCGCGGCAGAAATTGGCCTAGCTGCAGCGAGAGATATTCGTTTTATTCCAATGTCTGCATTGAACGGCGACATGTTAGTTGATCGTCTGGAAAACATGCCTTGGTACACTGGCGAGACATTGCTTGAAATGTTAGAAAAAGCGCCAGCTGCGCATACAGAACAATCTGAGGCATTCCGCTTCCCTGTTCAATTTGTATGCCGTCCACACGCGTCTGATGACCCTGAGTTACATGATTTCCGCGGATTTATGGGGCGTATCGAGTCTGGTGAAATTGCCGTAGGTGACGCAGTCACTGTTTTGCCAAATGGTTACCAATCAAAAGTTAAAGCTATTCAACTCGGTGCTGAGCAATTGCAGTCTGCATCAACAGAACAAAGCGTTACTTTGCTATTAGATGATGAAATCGACACATCTCGTGGCGATATGATTGTGAAAAGTGCTGAAGCAATTGAACCTGTAAAACAAGTAGAAGCGTTCGTGTGCTGGCTATCAGAAACTCCTTTGTCTACAGCCAGAACTTACATCATTCGTCACACCACGCGCGAGTCTAAAGCTAAAGTAGGCACAATCAGCTATAAAGTAGATGTCAACACATTAGAGCAACAAGCGACTAGCGACTTGAAAATGAATGACATTGCACGTATTAGCTTTAAGCTTGCGCAACCGCTGATGATAGACAGCTATAAAAATAACCGAGCTACTGGTGCCTTCATCATTATTGATGAATCAACAAATAACACGGTTGGTGCAGGGATGATTGTGTAAATTCCAACAAAGTTACTGTGTACATATACGGTAACTTTATAGAATTATTCATCGCAAACTAATAGAATTTCTAATAAAATAACGTTTTAGCTTTTAAGCTGTAAAGGACTTTAAAAATGACTTATGTCGTTACCGAAAATTGTATTCAATGTAAATACACTGACTGCGTAGATGTTTGCCCTGTTGATTGTTTTGTAGAAGGTCCTAACTTCCTTGCAATTAATCCAGATGAATGTATTGATTGCACATTATGCGTTGCAGAGTGCCCCGCTGAAGCAATTTTTGCCGAAGATGATGTCCCTGCAGACCAACAAGAATATATTGCATTAAATGCTAGACTTGCTCAATTGTGGCCGGTCATTACTTCTCGTAAAGAAGCACTTGAAGATGCTGATGCTATGAACGGCGTACCTGGCAAACGTGATTTATTGATTGAATAGTCTTAATAATCATTATAGGTATCAATCAATAACAAAGGGGGCATGTGCCTCCTTTTGTATATTTACTAATTGTATATACACTAAGACATTTAATTATTTGTCTGTCAAACATACCAACTTGTTGTTATGACTAAGCCGCTAAGATTTCTTCAACACTACTCTCCTACCCTGCAAGATAAAATCAGGCAATTACAGGCACAAGACTTGTTGGGCGACTATATTACACAGCGCTATCCCCAGTATCACAGTATTCAAACAGACAAAGCACTTTACCAATACAGTAACGAGATTAAACAAGCATTCTTACGAAATGCTCCTGTGCTAGACAGAGTGCAATATGACAATAAATTAGGCATAGAGCATCATGCGCTCGGCCTGAACACTGCCATTTCACGTGTTCAAGGTGGAAAGCTTAAAGCAAAAAAAGAAATCCGAATTTCTTCATTCTTTAAAGAGTCACCTATTGAGTTCTTACGCATGATTGTAGTTCATGAGCTGGCTCATTTAAAAGAACGCGATCATGACAAAGCCTTCTATCAACTCTGCCAACACATGGAACCACATTATCATCAGCTAGAATTCGATTGCCGTGTTTATTTAACATGGAAAAGTGAAAAGTAATTTCATCTAAGCTAATGACGCCAAATTTTCGCACGTCGAATCATCAACCAACTAAACGTTAAATATACAGCCATTGCAATCGCTAAACCTGATGGTGCATACCAAACAAGCGGCACCACCAGACCTGCAGATACCGTAGATAACAACATTTGGATAAAAGCCTGTCCAGAAGCAGCTGTGCCGCGGATTTTGGGGTGGCGGTCCAAAGCAGCTAATGAAAGTATCGGCATTGCTAAAGCCATGCCAATATTAAATAGCGCGATTGGCACAATGTTATAAATTACATTGGTAGGAAGATACAAGCAAACGCCGATATTCAGTAGAACCATTACTGACATCCATACGTACGCAACTTTGATTACTTTTCTTTGTGTATATTTACCAGCTGCACGTTTCGCTAAGTAAGAGCCCAGCACCATACCGCAAACCGTAGGCACAAACATATAAGCAAACTGATGCTCTGTTAAACCTAGATGTTTGACTAGGAATACAGGGCTAGCCAACACATAGAGAAAGAATCCAGCAAAGTTTGCACCTAACGCAAACACCACATAATTAAACTCTTTATCACTAAAAATCATGCGGTAGTCTTTGATGACCTGCTTTGCTGACAGCGGTAAACGCTTTTCTTTGGGCATAGTTTCAGGTAAGTACTTCACTGCTGCCCATAAGCTTAATGCTGCGTATAGGGCTAAAAAGATGAATATCGCTTGCCAATGAATACCAAGGAGTAAACCGCCTATAATAGGTGCAACTGCTGGCGCAATGCCAAACAACATTTGCACGGTTGCCATCACTCGTTGCGCTTGCGGACCTTCAAAAAGGTCACGTACCATTGCACGTGCTACAACGTTTCCAGCGCCCCCGGATAGCCCCTGTAAAACACGAAAGAACCATAATGTTTCTACATTAGGTGCGAATGCGCAGCCAATTGATGCCAACACAAAAACACTTAAGCCCCACTTAATGGTGGTGATACGTCCAATTGAGTCAGATATCGCACCATGCCAAAGTGTCATGAGAGCATAAGGTAATAAATAAAATGTAAGGCTTTGTTGAAGCTCTAATGAAGTGCCGTGTAGCTCACGCTCTAGTGAGGGGAATGCAGGCAAGTATGTATCAATTGCAAATGGTGCAAGTGCTGCTAGACCTGCAAGTACAATGGATAATACCAATGGAGATGATGGATGCTTCAAATGAAAACTTTCATAAATGTACTACTCGCAATAAAAAGCGCGCTACTGATGATCACAGTAGCGCGCTAGATTAAATCACAATAACGCTATTAATGCATCTATGAAAGATACAAAGCCAGTCAAATATAAGACCAGCTAGTTGTCTGAGTAGAATTTATGGCAACGCATGAAATTCATCTACACGATCTTTAAGCTCACCAGCGATAATTTTCTTAGAATTCTTATCATTTCTAAATACGATAGGCTGTGCAGCAATAGTCGGGTTTCTTGAATCTAATATCGCCTGCTCTATCAAATGATGATGCGGTGACTTACTGCAAACTGGGTCAGCCGCTTCAGCATCGCCAGTGAGCAAGAATGTCTGGCAACGGCAACCACCTAAATCATTTTCTTTTTCACTACATGTGCGGCATGGCTCTTTCATCCAACTATCACCACGATATTTGTTAAATGCTGGAGAGTCTTTCCAGCTCCAACCTAAATCTGTATCTTTCACGTTTGGGAACTGCATATTAGGTAATACGCGTGCTGAATGACAAGGCAATACATCACCATTAGCGGTCACAATCATGAACACCTCACCCCAGCCGTTCATACATTTTTTAGGACGATCAGAGAAGTAATCAGGCACCACAAAGAAAATCTTCATTTTACTGCCAGACTTTTCTCTGAATTCGTTAGTAATTCGTTCAGCTTCATCTACCTGCTCTTTGGTAGGCATTAATTGGCTGCGATTTACTAAAGACCAGCCGTAGTATTGCGTGTTAGCAAGCTCAATGTACTCTGCACCAAGTGCATCGGCCATCTCTAAAATTTCTTTCATATGACCAATGTTATAGCGATGAATCACAACATTGAGCACCATTGGATAGCCATGACCTTTAATCATGGCGGCAACTTTTTTCTTGAGCTCAAAAGTTTTGGTATTGGTAATGAAGTTGTTAATTTCCTCAGTAATGTCATGCATCGATAGCTGAATATGGTCTAAACCACCATCTTTGAACGCCTGAATGCGTTTTTCTGTTAAACCAACACCCGAGGTAATTAAATTACTGTAATAACCTAGCTTTTTAGCTTCAACAACAATGTCTTCAATATCATCACGTAATAGTGGCTCACCACCAGAAATACCCAACTGAATAGCGCCTAATTTACGTGCATCACGAAGCGCTTGTATCCATTGCTCAGTTGTTAATTCATTTTGCGTATGTTTGTCATAGTCAGTAGGGTTATAGCAAAATGCACAATGCAATGGGCAGCGATATGTTACCTCTGCTAACAACCATAAAGGCTGTGTCTGTGTCACATTGGCTGCAACACCATTATTTTGTGCTTGAGTGGCATGGATGGTCTTTTGAACCACTGACTCACCTAAGGATGCTTGTGTCATTTTGCTACTCCTAAATTAAACTAAACTTTACGTATCCAAGCTTTGCTTAGTGCAAGCTCATACATACCAATAATATCTTTTTCGATGTTTTCAGCATCTGGAAATGTGACTTTTAAATCTGCGACCACATCGCTTACTGTCGCTTTACCATCTAAACGTTTAATCACTTCTCCAGCACCACCATGTAGTTTGACCATGCCTTCTGGAAAAAGTATCACATAGCTACTCTGCGCCTCTTCCCACTGAAAACGGTGGTGAGGTGCAAGTGTATAAATGTCTTCATTTTGTATCTGATTATCCATCATCTGCTTTCTTAACTTACATTCATCACTGGTTGACGCAGATAATCGCGACCTTCAACCTTAATGTCTGCTGATTGCAACATAATCGCATCCGCCATTACCCACAAGACATCTAGTTTAAATTGTAATATATCCAGTGCTCGCATCTGCATTTCACGAGTTTGGCTAAAATAGTCTAATGTGACTTCTAACCCCTGCTCTACGTCACGACGTGCTTGAGTCAATCTATTTTTAAAATATTGCATGCCTTCTGCATTAATCCACGGGTACATCTCAGGCCATGAGTCTATACGTTGTTGGTGAATATGCGGTGCAAATAGCTCAGTTAAACTTGAGCAAACAGACTCTTGCCATGGGCGTTGTTTTGCAAAGTTGATGTAGGCATCTACTGCGAACTTAGTACCAGGTGCAACAAGTTTCAATGAAGTCACCTCTTCGCGACTTAATCCTACTGCCGCACCTAAGTGAATCCAAGCCTCGATACCGCCTTCACCACCCTCTGCAATTTGGCCGCTACCATCATGATCGAAAATACGTTGAATCCAACCACGGCGCAATTCACGATCTGGGCAGTTTGATAAAATTGCTGCGTCTTTCATTGGAATCGCAATTTGGTAGTAATAGCGATTAGCCACCCATGCCTGCATTTGTTGCTGCGTAAGTTTACCCTCATACATCAACACGTGAATTGGATGATAGATATGATAGCCTTTACCTTTTTCACGTAATTTAGCTTCAAACTCTTCTTTAGACCAGGGTGCCAATTTTTCAGCCATTTTTTTCTCCAAATATTTAAAGTGATTAAACCAGTAGAGATACTTTTATTTTAAGTTTCTATCTTCAAAGGTTACTGTCAATAGCATTTACTTAATTGATAAAAGCATCTAAGCACTTTGTATTCTTACAAAATAATATCCATGCCATCATAAGCCACTTCAATTTTGTGTTCGTTCAATACAGCGCGCTCGGCGGAATCTTCACGCAAAATTGGGTTAGTGTTGTTGATATGAATCAACACTTTTCTTACATCACCAAATTTATCTAGTTCTTCAATCATGCCATTAGGACCAGATTGTGGATTATGACCAATGCTACGTGCAGTTTTAGTCATTAAACCCAAATCCAACATCTCAGTATCAGTCCAGAACGTACCATCGACCATAATGCAATCTGCTTGATTCATTAATGCTGGTAAATGTGGCTCAATTTCTGCCAGACCAGGTGAGTACCAACATTTTTTACCTGAACTAATCTCTTCAATCAAAACACCAATCGTGTCCCCTGGATGCGGGTCATTGCGGTGAGGTGAATAAGGTGGTGCGGCGCTCTTCAGCGCAACTGCTGTAAATTTTAAGTTAGGTACATTCGGCATGGTAAAACTGGTTTTACCATCAATCGGGATATTGTGATGATTAATGCCACAGTAATGGCCAAGAATATTTAAAATCTGATTACCAGAAGTTAAATCACCATACACCATGTCTGTACAGTAAATCTCACGCTTAACAGAGCCCTCACGCAACATAAACAGACCTGTAGTGTGATCAATTTGTGCATCAATCAACACAATCGCTTGAATACCAGAATCCCTCACGGCACGGCCTGGTTGCAATGGTGCAAAGTCTTGGATTTGTTGCAACACATCAGGTGAGGCATTAAACAGGACCCAGTTCACCTCGTCTCCACTGACGCAAATTGATGACTGTGTGCGCTTAGTCGCTTTAATTGTGCCTTTACGTAAACCGTCACAATTAAAGCAATTACAATTCCACTGTGGAAAACCACCCCCAGCACCAGCCCCTAATACATGTATATGCATGAATATCTACATTTCTATTTAAATTAAATTTCAATCATTAAAAAATGTGCTTTATAAAAACACCACAATTTTTTTGTAAAAAAATGATGACATTGCTTTCAACAATCATTCTTTTACAAAAAAAGGCTGTCTCTCGGCAGCCTTTTTTTAATAATACGTAAACAACTAATTATTTGTTCATTACGTACATTGTTACTTCAAAGCCAAAACGCATTTCTGTCGCTGCTGGTGTTGTCCACATGATCAATTTCCTTTTTTAAATTTAGTTGATATCGCTACTCGCTTTGTGCTGTAACGTGAGATGCATTCTGCGCCCTTAATCAGATGCGTAACACTGCAAACTTACCCAATATCTACTAAGTAAATTCATGATGCGAGGGCTTGAAAGCATTATCCCTTGATTATTCCAGCTAACACTTCTAGAAATTTTGCATTTTCAGAAAACAAACCAATACTCACCCTAAGATACTCAGGCATTTCATAGTTAGCAACTGGTCTGACGATGACACCCTGCTGTAGCAACTTCTGATTAATGCCTGCAGCATCCCCCACTTTGACGCTAATGAAGTTTGCAAATGATGGGATGTAAGTCAAACCCAATTGATCAAACCCGTGTTTTAACTGAGCCATACCAGCTTGGTTTAAGGCGTAGCTACGCGCCACAAAGTCATCATCCGCTAATGAAGCAACGGCTGCCGCTTGCGCAACACTATTGACATTAAAAGGCTGGCGCACACGATTCATCATATCTGCCACTTGAGCATGACATAAACCAAAGCCAATGCGTAAACCAGCTAAACCATATGCTTTTGAGAAAGTACGCGAAATCACCAGATTTTCAAATTCTTTTAGCCAGCCGATAGCTTCAGATTTATATTCTGCTGACAAATATTCGTCATATGCTTCATCTAGTACGACTAACACATGTTGTGGCACTTGCTTTAAGAATCTATATAAAGCTGCCTTTCCTAATAATGTACCTGTCGGGTTATTCGGATTAGCAATGAAAATCAAGCGGGTTTTATCAGTCACTGCTGCTAGCATCGCAGATAAATCATGGCCGAAATCTTTCGCTGGTACGACAACACCCTTTGCACCCATCGCTTGTGTCACCAATGGGTAAACCGCAAAAGCATGTTGTGAGTAAATAGTCTCACTATCGCTACTTAAATAAGCACGCGCAACCAGCTCTAAAATATCGTTTGATCCATTACCAAACACAATCTGGTCATGTGCAACGCCGAACTTATTGCTCACAGATTCCCGTAAAACAAAACTATTACCATCTGGATACCTTGCAATATCAAGAATTGCCTCTTGAATCGCGTAATCCGCCTTAGGACTAATACCTAATGGATTCTCATTCGAAGCAAGTTTAACAATCTCTTCAACTTTTAGATTCATTTCCCGTGCGAGCTCTGTAATCGGTTTTCCACCTTGATATGGTGCAATTTTTTGAATATGTTGAGGTGCTTGGATGGTCATAATATGATGTTATTTAGAAATTAAGAAGATAAGAAAGATAAATTCGTAAAAAAGTTGCATTGATGGCACATACAACTAGCATGCTAGTAATTGCTAATCTATTAAATTACTCACCATTTTTATCGTTTATGGGACACAAAAAAATCAATATAAATGGCATGAAACTACTGATAACGCTAAATAACAGCGAGAGGATAAGATCCTAAAAGTTTAAGATAAGACGCTCTAGATGTAATTTCATTGATTGCAGAACCAACGTTTGCATCTTGCACATGCCCTTCTATATCGACATAAAACACATATTCCCACATACCACCTTTTGCGGGCCTTGACTCCAGCTTAGTCATACTGACATTATGCTTAGCTAAAGGCTCTAGCAAACCTAGAATTGCACCAGGTTGATTCTTGGTCGCAGTCACAAAAGAAGTTTTATCCTCACCAGATGGCGCAACATCATGCGCAGACAACACTAGAAAGCGCGTGGTGTTTTTAGGATCATCTTCGATATTTTCAGCAAGAATATTCAAGTTAAACAGCTCAGCTGCACGCTTACTTGCAATTGCCGCAGCGAAAGTACCATCAGCAACAATCAAGTCATGAATCATTTGTGCAGCACGCGCGTTACTTGTCACTGGTTCACGCTCTGCCTTGGGCAACATTTTATTCAGCCACTCGTGGCACTGAGCTAAAGACTGTGAGTGTGAAAATACGTGCGATATTTGATGTATATCAGTCTGTTTCGACAGCAAACAATGGTGAATTGGTATTGTGACTTCACCACATATTTTAAGCGGGCTAGTTAATAGCAAGTCTAAGGTTAAACCCACAGCGCCCTCATTTGAGTTTTCTACTGGCACGACACCGTAATCAGCTTGCCCAGATTCAACGGTGCGAAAAACCTCATCAATGGAGCCACAGACAACTGCATGCTTACCTTCGCCAAACTGCTTCAGCGCAGCCTCTTCACTATAAGTCCCAAGTGGACCCAAAAAGGCAACTGTCATTTCTTTTTCTAATGCACGACAATTAGACATAATGCTGCGGAATATATTGGTCACAGCCTCAGCGGGCAACGGCCCAGGATTTAACGCTGTTAGCCGCCTCAAGACTTGTGCCTCACGTTCAGGGCGATAAATCACACCATCATCTTTAAGCTCACCGATATGGCGTGCATGGCTCGCTCGCTCATTGGCAAGTTTAAGGATTTGTTCATCAATCGCATCAATTTGATCACGATGCTGCTTTAACAGGATAGATAGTTGTTCTTTGGACATATTAGTGCGCTTTTTCAAATTCCTGCATATAACTCACCAATGCCTGAACACCTTCAATCGGCATTGCATTATAAATTGACGCACGCATTCCACCGACCATGCGATGACCTTTCAACTGCAAAAGACCATTAGCTTCTGCGCCCTTTAAAAAGGCATCATTCAACGACTCATCGGACAAAAAGAAAGGAACATTCATACGTGAGCGGTTAGGGATAGCTATGTTGTTAATATAAAAATCAGTGCTATCAATGTAATCGTAAAGCAAATTAGCTTTTTTAATGTTTACTTGCTCTATCGCACTCACACCGCCCTGCGCTAGAAGCCACTCAAAGACTAAGCCAGCAATATATATGCTATAAGTGGGTGGCGTATTAATCATAGATTGATTTTCAGACTGCGTTTTCCAATTAAATACTGCTGGCGTTAAAGGTGATGCGCGATCAAGTAGGTCTTCTCGCACTATGACGATACATAGTCCAGCCGGGCCAATATTTTTTTGTGCACCGCCGTAAATCACGCCATACTTAGTCACATCAATCGGCCGAGAAAGAATATGTGAAGACATATCAGCGACAATAGGCACATCACCGGCATCTGGCAAACCATCAAACTCTACACCATTGATTGTTTCATTCGTACAGATGTGCAGATAGGCCGCATTTTTATTAAGCTTCCAAGTAGAGAACGCCGGTACATTGTTAAAGCCATCCGCTTCACTACTGGCAACCACATTGATTTTTCCATACGCATTAGCATCATCTACACTGCGTTTAGACCACGCACCTGTTACTACATAATCAGCCTCTCCACCATTGAGCAGGTTCATTGGGATAATTGCATTTTCGGCAATGGCTCCACCTTGTAGAAACAACACTTTATAGTTTTGTGGAACATTAAGAAGCTTACGTAAATCTGCTTCAGTTTTAGCCAAAATACTGGTGAATTCTTTACCTCTGTGCGACATTTCCATCACACTCATGCCAGAGCCATGCCAATCTAACATCTCGGCTTGAGCACGCTCAAGTACTGATTTAGGTAAAACTGCTGGGCCTGCTGAAAAGTTATAAATTTTAGTCATTAATTAAGTGATAGATCAAAAATATTATTTTAAAATTAAGTATTTACATCTGAAACTTATTGATTGAGTTGCAAGCAATACACGTAACAAGCGCGTGTATTGCTAACCTCTCTATAGGTTATTCGACTTCTTTATCGATTTCGACATCACCGTCAATTTCACCATTGATTTCAATGTCACTATCGATCTCACCATCTTCATCCTCATCGGTTTCTACGATTTTCTCAATTCCAGATAGTTTTTCGCCTTCACCAAGGTTAATCAAAGTGACGCCTTGAGTTGCACGGCCTAACTCACGAATTTCACTCACACGTGTGCGAATCAATACGCCACCTGTGGTAATCAGCATAATTTCATCTTCATCGTTCACTAGTTTTGCTGCAACGACTAGACCATTACGTTCGCTCACTGCAATCGCTTTCACGCCTTGTGTACCACGGCCTGAACGGCGGAAGTCTGCTAGTACAGTACGCTTGCCATAACCGTTCTCAGTCGCCACCATCACAGTTTGTTGGTCATCCGATGCAATCAGTAATGATAGAACTTGCTGACCTTCGGCAAGCCTCATGCCTCGAACGCCACGTGTTGCGCGACCCATTTGACGCACTTCATCTTCATCAAACCATACCGCTTTACCACCGTTGGACACTAGCACCACATCGTTACTGCCGTTGGTGATTTCAGCACCAATTAAGTAATCACCATCATCTAGATTAATCGCAATAATGCCTGATTTACGTGGATTAGCGAATTCTGTTAACGCGGTTTTCTTGACGGTACCAAGTGAAGTTGCCATGAAGATAAAGTGATTTTCATCAAAACTTTTCACCGAAAGAATCGCGTTGATTTTCTCGTTTTCTTCTAAAGGGAATAGGTTAACAATAGGTTTACCGCGACTTGTTCGGCTACCTTGCGGAACCTCATACACTTTAAGCCAATAAACACGACCACGATTAGAGAAGCATAAAATGTAATCATGAGTATTCGCCACGAACATTTTATCGATAAAGTCATCTTCTTTTGTTGCTGCAGCTTGTTTGCCACGACCACCACGTTTTTGCGCACGATACTCGTCTAGAGGCTGAGATTTAATATAGCCAGTATGAGATAAAGTCACCACTACATCTTGCGGCGCAATCAAATCCTCTAGCGACAAATCTTGTGCGTTTTCAACAATCTCACTGCGACGCTTATCACCAAACTGTCTTCTGATTTCATTCAACTCATCAGTAATAATAGTCGTCACACGTGAAGCTGTTGCAAGAATGTCAAGCAAGTCCGCAATCACATCCATAACTTCTTTGTATTCGTTGACTATCTTATCTTGCTCAAGACCAGTTAAGCGTTGCAGGCGCATTTGCAAGATTTCTTGTGCTTGCACATCGCTCAATTTGTAACCATCTGGCGTCAAACCAAAATTCACTGCGAGTCCATCTGGACGAGCAGCTTCCATCGCAGCGCGTCTCAACATCTCTTCAACCACTGGAGACTGCCAAGATTTTGCCATCAAGTCTTTTTTGGCTTCAGGCGGTGTTGGCGCCGCTTTAATGATAGCAATCATTTCATCTACGTTTGCTAGCGCCACAGCCAAGCCTTCTAACACATGGCCACGCTCGCGCGCTTTTCGCAATTCAAACACAGTGCGGCGCGTGACTACTTCACGGCGGTGACGTAAGAACGCTTCTAGCATCTGCTTCAAGTTTAGCAAACGTGGCTGGCCATCTAACAAGGCCACCATGTTCATACCAAAAGTATCTTGAAGCTGTGTTTGTTTATATAAATTATTTAAAACAACTTCAGGAATCTCACCACGCTTCAGTTCAATCACTACGCGCATGCCTGATTTATCAGACTCGTCACGTAAATCAGAAATCCCTTCGATTTTCTTCTCGTTCACAAGCTCAGCGATTTTCTCAATCAGCGTTTTCTTGTTTACTTGGTAAGGCAGTTCATCAATAATGATTGATTGGCGCCCCCCCTTGTCCATGTCTTCAAAGTGAGTACGTCCACGCATTACAACGCGACCACGACCTGTACGATAGCCCTCTTTAACTCCCACAGTACCGTAAATAATTCCTGCTGTTGGGAAGTCAGGTGCAGGCACTAGTTCGATTAAATCTTCAACCGTGGTCTCTGGATTTTTAAGTAAGGCAAAACAGGCATCGAGCACTTCGTTAATATTGTGTGGTGGGATGTTTGTTGCCATACCTACCGCGATACCTGAGCTACCGTTAATCAGCAGGTTAGGAATACGTGCAGGCATGATGAGTGGCTCATGCTCAGAACCATCATAGTTGGGACCAAAGTCTACAGTTTCTTTATCAATATCGGCTAACAACTCATGTGCAATTTTCGCCATACGGATTTCCGTATAACGCATTGCAGCCGCATTATCACCATCCACTGAACCAAAGTTACCTTGTCCGTCGACCAGCATATAGCGTAATGAGAAATCCTGCGCCATACGCACGATGGTGTCATAAACAGCTGTATCACCATGGGGATGGTACTTACCGATCACATCACCTACAATACGCGCTGATTTTTTATATGGTTTATTGTAATCGTTAGATAGCTCATGCATCGCGAACAAAACGCGTCTATGCACAGGCTTCAGACCATCACGAACATCGGGTAAAGCACGCCCCACAATTACGCTCATTGCGTAATCGAGGTAAGATCGACGCATCTCGTCTTCTAAACTAATTGGGAGGGTTTCTTTAGCGAATTGATCCATATTTTGACTGTCTTATAATGGTTTTTATATGACACAAATTTTAACATGATTAGCGCGCAAAATAACGCTTACAACCATACTTTTAACATAGTTTTTCAACGTTAAAAATAGGGGCTAAATCTCGTTCAAATTTAATAAGCAAACAAGCTGGAAATTGCTTAAATCTGACTAGTTTCAGGGGTGTTTTATGCGAGGTTTGACAGCACCACAAATTTAGCGACCAATATCAAACCTACATCATGAGTCTTAAGTTAATTTCATTGGATACAGTAGCCTAATACTAGCTGACAATTAACTTCCCATCTTTGTATTCATTAGAGCAATTTTATCAAGGCACCTTGTAGTGCTCTTGTGTCATTAAATCTACACCACACTCCAGATTCTCGACCCAATTGATAAATCGATTCACCATGTCCTTACCCACGAATGAACGTCCATGCTGCGGCACAATTGAATCAATCTCAAGATTACGTACCATTGCGGCCCATAAACGGCAAGCCTTGTTGGAGGTCATATATCGACGGTGAAAAGGCAGCATCGTAGGCAAATGCTCATCAAAATTAGTGACGGGCTCAATAGCAAGGTCATGATGTACCAAAGAAGCCCCCAAATCTCCTGAGAACAAAATCTTACTTGTCACATCGTAAAACTGGAAATTACCTTCAGAATGGAGAAAATGTGCAGGTATCGCTTTGATAATTGCACCACCTAACGTGATATTCATACCACAGTCAGGAATACCAATAATGCGGTTTTTTGTATTTCCCACACTGCAAAAGTGCGGCAAGAATCGCTCCCAAATAGCCGGTGCAAGCACCTTGCACTCAGTACCTACTAGCCACTTATTAATGGATGCGACAATATCAGGATCTTGGTGTGAGGCGAAGATATAATCCAACTTGCGAAAGTGAAAGTACTTACCCATCCCCATCACCAATGCACTATAGGTCATATTACCACCCGGGTCGATAAGCGCCCCATGTCCATCGTTCACAATCAAAAACTGGTTTGATTGAACAGCCTCATCTGATGAATCAGTATCTGATAAATCACTGAATTTTACACAAATGTGTTTCCCATTATTAAATAGTTCCGATGCCACGTTTTGCTAACCCTTTGACGAGAAATCAAAACTGCCCATTACTAAATGATATTGCAATGAGCAGAATGCTGATTGGTTGATGAAGACAACGCTAAGGTTGTCTTTTTACCTCAACCAAACTCTCTAGGACATGATGCACATCAAAGAAGCACGTACTAGCTTACCAATAACGCCAAATCAGCTTTCAAATCTTCAATGTGCTCTAGGCCCACTGCAATACGTACCAAACCATCACTGATACCTGCTGCCAGGCGCGCCTCAGGCGTCACTCGACTGTGCGTGGTGGTTGCTGGATGTGTAATCGTGCTTTTTGCATCACCTAAATTTGCAGTAATGGATATCAGTTGCGTAGAGTCAATGAGTGCCCATGCTGACTCTTGCGCAGTTTTACCTGATGTTGGTTTCACTTCAAAAGTTACAATGCCGCCACCGCTAAGTTGCTGGCTCATGGCTAGCGCATGCTGTGGATGAGACTTCAAACCAGGATAATGTACACGACTAACTTGCGGCTGTGCTTCTAGCCATATTGCCAAAGCCAAGGCATTTTTGGCATGCGCTTCCATACGTACATGCAACGTTTCCAACCCTTTTAAAAACACCCATGCATTAAAAGCACTCATGGTCACACCAGCTGTGCGTAAAAATGCATAAACTGGCTCCATTAAGGTCTTAGAGCCGAGCACTGCACCACCCAGGCATCTGCCCTGCCCATCAATATATTTTGTTGCAGAGTGAATCACAATATCCGCACCCAACGCCAGTGGCCGCTGTATTGCTGGTGTGCAAAAGCAATTATCTACCACCAAATGTGCACCAGCTTGATGTGCAATATCAGCCAACAAACGAATATCACATACTTCAGTTAGCGGGTTAGAAGGCGTTTCTACAAAAAACAGTTTAGTTTTTGCTGTTGCAGCAACAGTCCACTCATCAGGCTCGGTAAGTGATACAAAGGTTACCTCCAAGCCCCAGCGCTTAAGTATATTGCCGAACAACTGCACGCTAGTACCAAATATACTGCGAGAGGCAACAACATGATCACCAGCTGAACACAAGCCCATAACACACGCTAAAATTGCAGACATCCCGCTAGATGTGGCTACACATTGCTCAGCACCTTCCAAAGCAGCCAGCTTATTTTGGAACATTGTGACCGTTGGGTTAGTAAAGCGCGAATAAATATTGCCAGGCTCTGTGCCACCGAATCGAGCAGCAGCTTGTGCTGCACTTTTAAATCTAAAGCTTGAGTTCAGAAACAAAGCTTCCGAGTTTTCTCCGTATTCAGTCGACTCGCTACCAGCACGTACACTCAGCGTTTCCGGGTGAAATTGTAAATTATTATTCATCATTTCCTCTAAGTTCTCGGGACATAAAAAAACCCGCTCAAGCATTGCGCTAAAACGGGTTCTTTTTTACTCGCTTTAGCTGTATTTATAATGCGCCCGCAAGCTGAGTGTGGCCTTGATTAATGTTGGCAAACTCAAATCAGCGCAACTTCATGTTAGTCTTAAGTGTAAACACAGTCAAGTATTTAACATGAGCAATTACGTATTTTAAATGACCTAATTTAAGCGCCCTCTTCAACCTCAAGTCCATTGGCGTTGATTAAATTCAAATCCAACTGGGTACTTGAATTTGCTGGTTTAGCGTTCTTTTGTCCATCACCACGTGCAGACTCAATTTTTGACAAATATGCTTCACTGATATCACCAGTCACATACTTACCATCAAAGCAAGAACAGTCAAAATCTTTGATTTTAGGATTGCTTTGCTTGATATCATCGACCAAAGCATCAAGATCTTGATAGATGAGTGCGTCAGCACCGATCTCTTTACAGATTTCCTCATCGCTACGTCCAGTTGCTAACAACTCGTCGCGACTTGGCATATCAATACCGTACACATTTGGGAAACGAACTGGAGGCGCTGCTGAAGCAAAATACACTTTAGTCGCGCCTGCATCACGTGCCATCTGCACAATTTGCTGTGAAGTTGTGCCACGCACGATAGAGTCATCCACCAGCAGAACATTCTTGCCTTTAAACTCAATCCCAATTGGATTTAGTTTTTGACGGACTGATTTTTTACGTAATGCTTGACCAGGCATAATAAACGTACGGCCGATATAACGGTTTTTAATAAAACCTTCACGATAATCTAAACCTAACGCCAACCCTACCTGAAGCGCACTTGGACGACTAGTATCAGGAATAGGAATCACGACATCAATCTTTTTGTCTGCCCATTCACGCTTGATTTTCTCAGCTAAGCTCTTTCCCATATCCAAACGCGTTTGATATACAGAGACACCATCAATCACTGAGTCTGGGCGTGCTAAATATACATACTCAAAAATACATGGATTGAGCTTCGCTTCATCAGAACATTGACGTGAGTAGAAATTACCTTCCATATCAATAAATACCGCCTCACCAGGCTCAACGTCACGTAAAACTTCAAAACCCAAGACATCCAAAGCCACACTCTCAGAAGCGACAATGTATTCTGTGCCTTTATCAGTTTCACTCTTACCAATCACTAGTGGACGAATACCATTCGGGTCACGGAATGCAAGTAAACCAAAGTTGGCAATCATCGCAACAACGGCGTATGCACCTTTACAACGCTTATGAACACCAGCAACGGCATCAAAAGCCATGTCAGTATTTAGTACGGCGTTGCGCGATGTTTTTTCAATCTCATGTGCAAGTACATTTAGCAACACTTCAGAATCTGAACTGGTATTAATGTGACGTAAGTCCTGACGGAACATTTCTGATTTTAATTGCTCAGAATTAGTCAAGTTACCGTTATGTCCTAACACTATGCCAAACGGAGAGTTTACATAAAACGGCTGAGCTTCAGCAGCATTGGAAGATCCGGCTGTTGGATAACGGACATGAGCAATACCGGCATTACCAACAAGGCTGCGCATATGACGTGTTTGAAACACATCTTTTACCAGTCCGTTATTTTTATGCATAAAGAATGTGTTGCCATCACAGGTCACAATGCCGGCTGCATCCTGCCCCCTGTGCTGAAGTACCAGTAATCCATCATACAACAACTGATTAACTGGATTTTTACCTACAATGCCTATAATTCCACACATGTATCAAGCCTTAACTGATGAGTTCTATTTAAATGATGATTCTAGTCGTATTTAACGTGCTTAGCGATGCTCTCTGGAACCCAAGGCAACAAACTAAGCACTAGCGCTTCAATTGGGGCGCTAAACATAGCATTGCGCCATCTAGAATCTTTAGGTATATCGGTCAAACCTGCGAGAAAAACGATCACACACACAATCAGCAGACCACGGGCCACTCCAAATAAAGCGCCTAAGAAACGATTCAACCAGCCCAATCCAGCTTTTTTAAAAATTGCAGATAGGGCAATGCCCAATAACGTAGCAAGCAATAAAGTTGCTAAAAAAAGTACCAAAAAAGCTGCCAAGACGCGAAGTGCATCGTTAGGGATATCTATCGGCATCATAGGAAGGAGTTGGTTCGTATAAGTAACACCAACATAAAACGCAGCGACTAAACCAACAATCGCTAGCACTTCTCTAATCATGCCACGCATCACGCTTAATATTACAGACAATCCTATTATGATTAATACAATATAGTCAAAAATCGTCATTTTAAATCTTTATCAGTTCCATCAAAAAGCATCGTTGTTTCAGGCTAGCGCGAAGTAGTATCGAACTAATCATTACTAATAACGATACCAGGTAGTCCAATCTCTTTGATCTTCACCAGTGCATTCATCGCATCCTTGCGAGATGTAAACTTACCAGCCTTGAGGCGAAGTCCATCACCCTTAGGGGTCGTCGCTTTTTCGGTAGTGGTTGCAAAACCTGCCTGCTTAAGTTGATCTTGCAAGCGTTTTACATTCGCAGCATCAGAATACACCCCCACCTGAACTGTAAAACTACCTTCAGACTTTGTTGGCACTTTATCTTCAACAGCTTTAACAACAGCAGTGACTTCGGTCGGTATTTTTTCAACAGGTTTAATCGTTTTGACAGGTTCCGCCTTCTTGACCTCGTCTTTTGGCACAGCCACTGGCTTTGGAATATCTACTGGCTCGGCTTTGGTTTCAGTGACTTTCGCTAAAGACTTTCTGCGCTCAGCCTCTTTTGCTTCTGCTGCTTTTAGCGCTGCAATACTTTCCGCACTTGGTGTATCAACGGACTCAACCTCAGTTGCATATTCAGCCTGAGCCGCGGGCAGTTCATGCTCTGAAGGCACTGGCATTTGTTGATCATTTTGCACATAAGCTTGCTGGTGCTTCACCTCAGGCATTGTAATTTTAATAGAATCTGGCTTTGTCTGCCCTGAACGGTCTTGAAGTATCTGCGGCAAAATAATTAGCATTAAAAGCACAAGCGCAATGGCACCGACTAAGCGCCTACGTGCCCTCTTTTTAAGTATTAATGCTTGATCCACTGGCAAATCTACAGACATTACTGCTTCCTTAAGGATGTGTTGACATGTTCATTTAAATATTGCATTACACCAGACACAGTAAAAAACGAACCGAACGCTACAATTTTATCATTTTCATTCGGTTCTATACAGCTTTCTCTATCGAGATAGGCTTGATAATATGCATCACCCAAATTATTAAAAACTTTTACTGGCGCGTTAGGAGCTGCTTTGTTAATGGCCTCTAACAATACAGCAACGCTCGCACCTCTACTATGCTCAATAGGAGCAACGTACCATAAGTTAACTTCCCCCTTCAATGCATCAACCACACCCTTAATATCTTTATCTGCCAGCATAGAAAAAACTGAAAAAACACGAGGATTCTGATTGGAATGGCTAATAGCTGTTACGCTGTTTTCCTTTAGCACTTTCAGATTTTCTGCTAAAGCTATTGCTGCATGTGGGTTGTGTGCAACATCTAAAATCAACCAAGGAAAGCGGGAGTCAGTATAGAATCTTCCAACCAGCTTAATTTCTTGCATTGCTTTTGCAATCGCCACCTCTGACACAGGTAACGCTGACTGCAACGCTATTACCGCAGTAACTGCACACGCTGCATTATTTAACTGATAACGCCCCTTTAAAGCAGGAATAGGCAAATGGTGTATTCGTTGCTGGTTGCTTAGGTAATACCAACCAGTTTTAGTTAGCTCGTATCCAAATTCATGCTGTATGCATTTGAAATCAGCATTCACTTTTTTAGCATATGCAATTAAGGATTCAGGAGGATCATTATCACCGCATATTGCTGGAATTGCAGGTCTATAAACACCAGCTTTTTCATAAGCAATTAACTCTCTTGTGTGCCCCAAAATATCTTGATGATCTAAATCTATGTTGGTGACAATCGTACAGTCAGGTTCAAAGGCATTCACAGCATCCAATCTGCCACCAAGCCCTATTTCCAAAATCGCGACATCAACCCCAGTTTGAACAAAATGCCAAACAGCTGCCAATGTGCCTATTTCAAAATACGTGAGTGATATTGCATCAGCGTTATGTGAACCACCTTGTCGTGCCTCTTCAACTGCAGCAAATGCAGCGCATAAGGACTCATCACTGGCGTCTTGTCCATTGATGTTAACTCGCTCGTTATAACGTAAAATATGTGGCGATGTATAGCAGCCTACGCGATAACCAGCATGCTTGTAAATTTGTGACAACATCGTGCAGGTTGAGCCCTTACCGTTAGTACCTGCTACTGTAATAATCTTAAACGCTGGCCTTAACCCTAACCGGTCAATCACTACTTTAACTCGACCCAATCCCATTTCAATGGCATTTGGATGTAATTGCTCAATATATTTTAACCAAGTTAACAAGTCTCTAGGTGGCGCTTCATGCTTCAAGCTGTTAGACATGCAAAAAACCTTTATGCATTAATAGTCCACCCCAAGAATTAATCACTAAGTTTAAAATTTAACTAATCTCAAATATTAAGCCACTGCTGGCAAACGCATTAAATTAGCTAATAATGAGGCCAATCGGTTACGCATTTCACGGCGATCAATAATCAAATCAATTGCACCATGTTCTAATAAAAACTCTGCGCGCTGGAATCCATCCGGCAAAGTCTCACGTACGGTTTGCTCAATCACACGAGGTCCTGCGAAGCCAATCAAAGCTTGAGGCTCTGCCACAATCACATCACCTAACATTGCAAAGCTAGCAGACACCCCGCCCATCGTTGGGTCCGTCAGCACAGAAATGTATGGCAAACCAGCTTTGCTTAATTGTGTTAACGCAGCACTGGTTTTTGCCATCTGCATGAGCGATAACAATCCCTCTTGCATACGTGCACCACCACTGGCAGAAATACAGATAAATGCCATTTTGTTGTCAATCGCAGTTTGTACGCCACGCGCAAAACGCTCACCCACAACAGAGCCCATTGAACCACCCATGAATTTGAACTCAAATACCGCAACCACTGCAGGCACTGACTTGATACTGCCTTGCATCACAATCAAGGCGTCTTTTTCATTAACGGCTTTTTGTGACTCTTTAATACGCTCAGCATAGCTTTTGCTATCTTTAAACTTTAATGGGTCAATTGGTTGAACATTTGCACCAATCTCAAATTGTCCTTCCACATCTAGCAACTGTGCCAAACGTGCACGTGCACCTATACGATTATGGTAGCCACATTTTGGACAGACTTCTGCATTATCTTCTAAATCTTTACGATAGAGCACAGACTGGCAAGATGAACACTTACTCCATAGTCCTTCTGGCACTGTTTTCTTATCAGCACCAACAACACGTTGAATTTTTTGCGGTAATTTATTTAACCAACCCATTGCATATCCTTTTTAACAAATTACGCAGCGTCAACTGCGGTTTTTAATTCTTTCATCAATGCAGCGACATTCTCTAATAAATTATCATCATTAGAAGCTTCAATCTCCTGCACCATACGGCTACCTACAACAACCGCATCAGCAATCGCTGCTGTTGCCTTTGCTGTAGCTGCATCCCGTATACCAAAACCTACACCAACAGGTAGATTTGTTTGCTGACGGATAGAAGCTACGCGTGCAGAAACTTCTACAATATCTAAATTCGCAGCACCAGTAACTCCTTTAAGTGACACATAGTATACAAAGCCACTTGCCTGATTAACAATTAACTCAACACGCTTTGGTTCGGTGGTTGGTGACAACAAGAACACAGGATCGATATCACGTGCGCGTAACTCTTTAACAAACTCACCGCACTCTTCTGGCGGATAATCCACAGTAATGACACCATCAACATCTGCAGCTTTTGCTCTGTCAGCAAACACTGTCGGCCCAATCGCTTCAATCGGATTAGCATAACCCATTAATACAATCGGCGTTGTTTGATTGGTTTGACGAAACTCTTTTACCATATCCAACACTGCCGTTAACCCAACCTTATGTACCAAAGCGCGCTCACTAGCACGCTGAATGACTGGGCCATCGGCCATCGGATCTGAAAATGGCACGCCAAGCTCAATCATGTCTGCGCCATTTTTAACTAAAGTGTGCATTAGATTAACAGTATGCTTGGGATGCGGATCACCTGCCGTAATATAAGGGATCAAGGCTGTTTTACCTTGCTGTTTTAAAGTAGCAAAAGTTGTTTGAATTCGTGACATAGGTAGCTTATTGTTGTACTAGTTAATTTATCTAAAGCGAAGTTTTAATCAATTCACGCATGCTGCACAAAAATCATGATTAAGCCGTATTCTTTAAATAGAACTTAATGATGATTGATGTGAAGGTATCTGACTGAAAAAGCTATCACCTTAACGTTAAGGTTTATAAAGTAATATTTGCAAGCTTAGCAACAGTGTTGATATCTTTATCCCCACGGCCAGATAAGTTGACCAACACAATTTGGTCTTTACTCATGGTTTTAGCCATTTTCTGTGCATGCGCAAGCGCATGACTAGATTCCAATGCTGGGATAATACCTTCTGTTCGACATAAATTATGAAATGCAGACATTGCCTCGTCATCAGTGATCGCAACATACTCTGCACGCTTAATGTCTTTCAGCCAAGCATGTTCTGGTCCTACTCCGGGGTAATCTAAACCGGCTGAAACGGAGTGCGTCTCAATAATCTGCCCATCTGCATCTTGCATCAAGTATGTACGGTTACCATGTAAAACACCAACCGGACTATTCGCAGTAAGCGGTGCGGCATGCATTCCTGTGTCAATCCCATGTCCAGCAGCTTCTACACCAATTAATCTAACATTAGGCACGTCAATATAAGGATAAAATATACCCATCGCATTTGAGCCACCACCAACACAGGCAACAACAGCATCTGGCTGACGTCCAGCCATTTCCATCATTTGCTCTTTTGCTTCTACGCCAATCACTGCTTGAAAATCTCGTACCATCATTGGATATGGATGAGGGCCTGCAACGGTGCCAATGATATAAAAAGTATTATGAACGTTAGTCACCCAATCACGCATCGCTTCATTGAGTGCATCTTTAAGTGTTTTAGATCCACTTTCAACAGGCACAACTGTAGCACCTAAGAGTTTCATCCTGAATACATTAGGTGCCTGACGCTTAACGTCTTCACTACCCATATATACCACACACTCTAATCCCAAACGAGCGGCAATAGTAGCTGTAGCAACGCCATGTTGCCCTGCGCCAGTCTCAGCAATTACTCTAGGTTTGCCCATGCGCTTAGCTAGTAAAGCCTGACCAATTGTATTATTGATTTTGTGCGCACCAGTGTGGTTTAAATCCTCACGCTTCAAGAAGATTTGAGCACCACCAATTTGATCAGATAATCGTTTTGCATGGTAAATCGGGCTTGGACGGCCAACAAAGTGCTTTAAATCATACGCGTATTCAGCTAAGAACTCAGGATCATGACGGTACTTTTCGTACATCACACGCAACTCATCAAGTGCCTCAACCAATGTTTCCGCGACAAACGTTCCACCGAACTGTCCAAAATGCCCACGTGCATCTGGCATATCATAAAGCTGCATATTTAATCTCCACTTAAACTCACCGCACTCTGTTTAAATTACAAATAGGTTTCAATTACAAATAGACTTGTTGCATAAATGCAGCAATTTTTGCCGCATCTTTAATTCCTTTTGACAATTCCACACCACCACTTACATCAACAGCATAAGGCTTGACTTGTTGAATGGCTGAACCAACATTCTCCGCTGTTAACCCGCCAGCTAAAACGACAGGCTTATTCAAATCCGAAGGGATTAAACCCCAATCAAATGTATGCCCTGTTCCTCCAGCAACACCTTCGGTATAGGTATCTAACAACAATGCTCTGGATGCAGAATAATCTTTCGCACATTGTACCAAATTTGTGTCTGACTTAACGCGAATTGCCTTCATAAAAGGTAAGCCATAGCTTGAGCATTCTTCAGGTGCTTCATCTCCATGAAACTGAAGTAAGTCTAACGCAACATTCGAAATTACATCACGAACGAAACGCTCTTCCGCATTTACAAACAAGCCAACGATACTGATAAACGCCGGGATTTGACTAACAATTTTAATAGCCTGCTCGACAGACACTGCTCGAGGGCTTGGCTCATAAAAAACCAAACCTATCGCATCGGCACCGTTTTCGACAGCCACCAAGGCATCTTCTACCCTCGTAATTCCACAGATCTTAACTCTGACTCTCAAATCCATATCCTTTAACACGCGTAACAAAAGTCACTGAACATTAACCACTGCTAATAGAGACGGTGCCATTGTAACGCTAAACTAATATTTTCAAGCCCGGCTGAGTGCTTTTTGGCAATCCCCACCTCTCGTCATACCCAACATCTGTTAAATACAAACCGCTTGGAGAAAAAGTTGGTGGCGATAATGTACGATCCTTATTTTGCAATAGCACTTGCATATAACTGGGTGGGTATTTACCTTTTCCAATATAAATTAACGCGCCAACCATATTACGTACCTGATGCTGTAAAAATGCATTTGCTGAAAAATTGAACAGGAAGTATTGCCCAGCATTTAGAACATCTGCTTTAGATAAGGTTCTAACAGCTGTTTTTGCCTGACATTCAGATGCACGAAAAGCAGTAAAGTCATGCTCGCCAACCAAATACGTGGCAGCTTCTCGCATTGCTGCATAATCTAAATGCAAATGAAACCAACCTGCTTTACTAGCCATTACCGCTGAAGCTACTGGTGCGTTGTATAGCAAATACTGATAACTCCTACTGAGTGCAGAAAATCTTGCATGGAAGTCTTCACCCACTTCATGCGCCCATTCTACTCGCACAGTTTCAGGCAAATGCGCATTAACTCCACGCACCCACGCAGATAATGGGCGATTTGCATCAGTTTCAAAATGTACAACTTGACCTAACCCATGAACACCCGTATCCGTTCGGCCTGCCGCATGTATTCTAACCTGATGTTGCGCAACACTTTGAATGGCAGCTTCTAATGCATCTTGCACTCCACAAGCTGACGGTTGACTCTGCCATCCGCAAAACAGCGAACCATCATAAGTTACCCCTAAAGCAATTTTCACAAAAACCTCATCGCAATCATTACTCCTAGAACAAACAACATAAGCACCATCACAACTTTATCTATTGAGTTGAAGTGTTTCTTTTCAAAATACACAATATCAACCATTGGTATTACTTCTAACTCACTATGAATATCATTAAAATGCCTAAAACTAAAATTTGCCTTACCTCTAACCGCAACTTCATCAACATAATTAAGTGTCAGTAATAAGCGAACTGAAAACCTCTCAACATCAAGACCAACGTACTTTAGCGGCTGTAGTAATATATACAACGCCAACATCAACTCATCTTTCTTTGTAGTGACTAGTAATATATTTAATGCCGCTAACGCAATTAGCAACCTAGATATTTGTAACAGAGCAAGATGCAACCCCTCAAAACTTGGCGCAACACTGACTGGAAAATGAGGAACCAACTCTCCCGGAGTGCCAAATGCATAGATCAAGAAAATTGAAAAGAAAAACCAGCGCGCTCGTCTTAATGTGGTCCAAAAAACCTTGAACTGCATTTTAACTGCCGCGATAAAAAGTATCAGCAGTATTGCTATTAGCAATTGAGAATCAGCAATCCCAGCAGCGATTAATATTAATAAAAACATTAACATCTTAACAAAAGGATGCATATTTAATAAATCCATCGTAAACAAATCATTGGTAGCAACGTATACTTTTAGAGTAACTAAACCTAAATAGCGGTAAAGAACAAAAAGGCCGAGCATCAAGCTCGGCCTTTTTGTGTAAACTAACCCTATAAACCTGCTAACAACTGCTCAGCTTTTAATTTCTGCTGTGGCCCACCCTCTTTTAGCACTTCCTCAAGTAGCTCGCGTGCACCCTCTTTGTCGTCCATATCGATATACGCAGCCACCAAGTCCAGCTTAATATCAACATCTTGATTTTCTGAACTAACAGCTTCAGAAGCAATAGGTGAATCAATACCACTATCGTCAGCATCTTCAAGCAATGATTGCGTATCATCATCACCTAAATCTAAACTTATGGCAGAAAAGTCAAACTCATTGCTAGCAACATCGCTGACTGAGTCTTTAGTATCAATCGGCGCAGTGTCTGCTTCATCTAATGAAAAATCAAAGTTCACACTTTCATTTGAAGATTGCAAATTTGCATTATCAATCTCTGGATGATCAATGAGCGGCAGACTACCATCAAAGCTGGTACCCTCAATTTTATCTGATGGAACATCAAATGATATTTCCATGGGAGTGTCTGGAATTTCAAAAGCCACTGGTTCTGAATCTGAAGTAGAGAAGTCTATTACAGAATTATCCGCAATACTAAACTCTTCATTGAATGCTATCGGAGTACTACCCTCAGATTCGCTTGAAAACTCAATATTAGGTGCCGTATCAAGAAACGATGGCACTTCAAAAGAATCAGCACCACTTGCTATTGCCTCAGTCTCGGGATTAACAGGCGTCGCTTCAACCAACTCAGCATCAGAAGCGAATGTAAACTCTAAGGTATTATCTTCAACTGTTGCAGTTGACTCATCAGTCGCAGCACTATCAGCGAGCACCACTTCCTCAGCTTGTTTATCGTCTATCTCATTCGCTGAGGGAACATCTGGCACACCCAAATCAAACTGAATCCCTTCGTCAACAGCATGAGCTGAGCTAAAGCTTTCCATCACGACCGAACTTGGGCTAACCTCAGTTGTAGTCTCGCTAGCAAATAGCGCCGGCTTAACTTCTTCAGTAATTTGGAACTCATTCTTTGGTTCAGATGAAGTGTTAGGCTCATCATCTAAAGAGAAATCTAAACTAACGTCGTCTTGGTGTGATAACACCGCACTCGCTACTGCGCCAGCCTGAACAGCCATTACTGATGGCGCTGAGGCAGGAAGACTAGAGATATCATAAAGCGGATTTTCAGGCTCTAACTTTTGACCCATTTCCGCAACTTTTGCCCATGTAGGATCGTCCGCACCTAAAGTAGTGTACAACTCTCCCGCAACTGCCTCAAATGCAGAGACATCTTTACGGCCAGCATACATTTCCAAGAGTTTCAGGTGTAACTCATACCGCTTTGGTTCTTTAACAATAGCATCTTTAAGTATTTCTTCAGCTTGAGCATCACGTCCATAAGCCATATAAACTTCAGCTTCAGCGATTGGGTCAACATCATTGGTGTCTATCATGCTGCCATCTGCACTCTGTGCAAAATCAGTCAGGAACGATGTATCTGAGGTGCTTGAGTTACCAGTGGTATTACCAAATACAGTATTTGCACGTAAGCCACCTGAGGTAAGAATACCACGCTCAAAGCTATCTAACTCTTTTCTACGCTTATTACGTAAAAACAACCAGCCAGCAGCTAACACTACTAAGGCAGATATGCCGCCTAGCAATTTAATATCAAGACCTGACAGAAGGCTTTCAATGAAAGATGGCTCTTGAACAGGCTCAGGTGGAGGAACTTTGGCTGCTTGTTTTTTTGGCTGAGCCTTGACCTCAGGTTTTGTTTCAGCAGGCTTATCCACTGCCGGCTTTTCAGCAACAGGCTCAGAAGTTACTTCTGCGTTTTTCTGCAACTCAGTCATGGTCTGATTTTTCAGCGCCAACAACTTTTGCATATCCTCAATTTGTTTTTCTAATGCTGCAGCACGAGACAAGGACTCCTTAAGCGCGTTCTCACGTGCAGTCGCTTCTTCCTGTAATGCGATAATTTTTGCATCAGCTTCTGCAGTGCCTGATTTTTGGCTAGTAACGGCATTCTTTTCGCCTGCGGAAAGTTTTACAACATCTTGGACGCCTGGCTTAACAGCAGCAGACTTATCTTCTGCTGAAGCAATTTTCCCTGATGCTGATTGCTTAGGCTCACTCTCCTCCGAGGCTAACGCAGTTTTTACATTACCTGCAAGAGCGTTGCGGTAAGCGTTCCAGTTGGATGCATGCACTTTAAGTGCTTGTTTTGCCTGCTTAGGATCAATTGCAGTTAATGCTTCAGTAGAAGGCGCTTTAATAATTTGCCCAACTTTAAGTTGGTTCATATTATTATTAGCAAAAGCTGACTTGTTGTTTTCAAACAACCCCACCAACATTTGATCAAGACTAACACCATCAACCTGCATTTTTTGCGCTATTGCAGCTAATGTATCTCCACGTTTAGTGGTGAGTTCATCTACGTCAACTTCTTTTTGCGCCAAGTCCTCAGGTTTAGCCGTACTAATTTTTTTCTTTGAAGATTTGCTTGTATTAGGCGTTAAAGTCTTCTGTGTATTATAGTCAGCGAGTACACCTGTGGTAGCGCTTGGCTTGATAATTGGCGCAAAATCAGAAGCAGCATTAGCCGCCTGCTTGTACTCAGGAGGATCGAGTAAAACAGTATACTCACGTAACAAACGTCCAGATGCCCAGTCTACTTGAATCAACATATCCAAATATGGATCATTGATTGGCGTACTAGAACGAATTCTTAGAATTGGGGCACCAGTGTCACTTTTAGCGAGATCAACCTTGATATTATTATGAACGCCAAGGCGGGTAATCCCTTGCACATTATATGCCTCTTCCGAAGCAATTGCAGCTGTCAAGGTGGATAACTCTTCTGGAGTAACAGAGAGAAGCTCAACGTCTACTTTTAATGGCTCACCCAACCCTGAATTAACATTTAGTTTCCCTAAGCCTGCTGTGTAGCCAACGATTGGCATAAATGCCATGCAGACCGCTAACGAAATTTGCTTTATTTTTGATTTACGCACATCGCTACCTTTAAACGTACTAAATATTTGCAATATGAAAATAACATCAAATAGTTAGGTATGCAAGCTCATAATGCACATTATATTTAGCCATTATCTGGCAGCAGCATTTAATGCGATGTTTTTTATCATCCAGATTTCTCTGGGTTAATTTATTTTTCTATTAGAATCCGCAACATACGACGTAACGGCTCTGCCGCACCCCATAGCAGCTGGTCACCCACTGTAAACGCTGACAAGTAGTCGTTACCCATATTAAGCTTACGCAACCTACCCACTGGGGTGATTAACGTGCCTGTCACGGCGGCTGGCGTTAACTCACGCATGCTCACTTCACGCTCATTGGGAATCACTTTTGCCCATTGATTAGCCTCAGCCAACATTTGGCTGATTTCATCTATTGGCACATCTTTTTTAAGCTTAATTGTTAAAGCTTGGCTATGACAACGCATTGCGCCGATACGCACACACAGACCATCAATCAGCACAGGGTTAGCTTCACGAGCTAGAATCTTATTAGTTTCAACGCCGCCTTTCCACTCTTCTTTACTTTGGCCGTTGCCTAAGTCTTTATCAATCCAAGGAATAAGGCTTCCCGCCAAAGGCACGCCAAACTGTGCAGTAGGGAATCGTTCATCACGCAATGTACCAGCCACTTCTCTGTCAATATCTAAGATTGCAGATGCAGGATCTTTCAGAAAATCGCTTGCTACTCGGTGTGCCTCACCCATTTGATTAAGCAGTTCACGCATATTCTGTGCACCTGCACCAGAAGCTGCCTGATAGGTCATTGATGTTGCCCACTCGACCAAGTCAGCTTTGAACAAGCCATTTAAAGCCATTAGCATTAGCGACACTGTACAGTTACCACCTACCCAGTTTTTATTGCCATGAGCATAAGCGTCTTGTATCACATGCATATTGACTGGATCTAGCACAATCACAGCATCACTCTCCATACGCAATGTTGAGGCCGCATCAATCCAGTGTCCGCTCCAGCCAGCTGCACGTAATTTAGGGAAAATATCAGTGGTATAGTCGCCACCTTGGCAAGACACAATAGCATCCATCGCCTTAAGCGCATTAACGTCTTTAGCATCTAGCAATGCTGGCGTTTCTTTGCCAACATTTGGCCCTTTACCGCCAACTTGAGAGGTTGTGAAAAATTGCGGCTCAATGAGTGCAAAGTCATTTTCTTCTAACATACGTTGCATCAGAACAGAACCAACCATGCCACGCCAGCCTACAAAACCTACTTTAAGCATTTTATTTTCCACTTTTAATAATTAACGATTGCTGACATATATCCAGCAGGGTATCAATAAAAACTCTACCTACACTAACGCCAAGCTAGCAAAGATTAAACTCAAACGAGCCAAACTCGCCTAGTGAGATTAGAGTGCCGCAACTACCGCATCGCCCATTGCACGACAGCCAACTTTAGTTGAACCTTCTGTCCAGATGTCAGCTGTTCTGTAGCCTTGCGCAAGCGCTTTTTTGACTGCATTTTCTACTCGCTGTGCATTTGCCTCATCGTTAAATGTATAACGTAGCATCATCGCAACTGAAAGAATTGTTGCTAATGGATTTGCAATATCTTTACCTGCAATATCTGGCGCTGAACCATGGCTCGGCTCATACATACCTTTGTTATTCTCATCTAAAGAGGCTGAAGGCAACATACCGATTGATCCTGTAAGCATAGATGCTTCGTCAGACAAGATGTCACCAAAAATATTGCCTGTTACCATCACATCAAACTGCTTAGGTGCACGAATTAACTGCATGGCTGCATTATCTACATACATATGGCTCAATTCGACCTCAGGATAGTCAGCCGATAACTCAATCATGACTTGACGCCATAACTCAGTTGCTTCTAGCACGTTAGCCTTATCCACAGAGCACACTTTTTTATTACGCTTCATCGCAATATCAAAAGCCACACGCCCAATACGACGAATCTCAGATTCGTTATAGCGCATTGTATTTACGCCCTCACGCTCGCCACTCTCTAATTTAGAAATACCTCGTGGTTGACCAAAGTAAATGTCACCAGTTAACTCACGAACAATCATGATGTCTAACCCTGAAACCACTTCTGGCTTCAATGTAGATGCAGAAGCTAGCTCTGGGTACAACAATGCGGGACGCAAGTTGGCAAACAAGTTAAGTTCTTTACGAATACGTAACAAACCACGTTCAGGGCGCAAGTGACGCTCAAGTTTATCGTACTTCCAGTCACCAACTGCGCCTAATAAAACAGCATCAGACTCCTTAGCCAACTTCAATGTTGCATCTGGCAAAGGATCGCCTGAAGCTTCATAACCGGCACCGCCAATTGGTGCCTCAGTCATGCTGATGCCTAAATTAAGCGCATTTAAAACTTTAACGGCTTGTGCTACGATTTCTGGACCAATACCATCACCTGGCAATACTGCAATTTTCATGAAATGACTTTCTTAAACTTTTAATTAACTTAGCTAAATTTGAATGTGAAAAAGAGCGATGTTTCTGAGCTTTTTTCAACGAAACTTCAATGATTTCAATTGGTAATGGCTTTAGTTAAATAGCCATGGCTGTGCTTGCTGGTGCTTAAGCTCAAACGCCTTAATTTTATCCTGTTGCTGCATTGTTAAACCGATATCATCTAATCCGTTTAACAAGCAATGCTTACGGAAAGCATCTACTTCAAATGGATGAACTTCACCTGCAGGCGTTGTAATCGTTTGCGCACTTAAATCAATATTAAGTTTATATCCCTCAGTCACGCTCACTTGATTAAACAACCCATCCACAACATCTGCTTTTAAAACAATAGGCAACATGCCATTTTTGAAGCAATTGTTAAAGAAAATATCAGCAAAGCTAGGTGCAATAATCACCTTGAAGCCGTAATCTTCCAACGCCCATGGCGCATGTTCTCTGCTAGAGCCGCATCCAAAGTTCTCACGTGTAAGCAATACACTAGCGCCTTGATAGCGCGACTGATTTAACACAAAATCAGGGTTTATCGGACGCTTGCTATTATCCATACCTGGCTCACCTTGGTCTAAATAACGCCACTCATCAAATGCGTTTGGACCGAAGCCACTACGTTTGATTGATTTTAAAAACTGCTTAGGAATAATAGCGTCCGTATCCACATTAGCGCGGTCCAACGGTGCTACCAATCCATTCAATTGCGTAAAAGCTTGCATGTTATTTTCTTAAGTATTAGTTAATAATCTAGTTTAAATCTTTGAGTGTTCCCAAAGGGCTACCTCAAGCTAGCTAGGTTGTATTTAGTTCGCTGACTTCTGGATGGCTTCGCCACCTTTTTCTAAGTCTTTACCAATACCAGCCACAGTATTACAAGCTGACAATGCGACCGCGATCATGATAAGAAACAAGAATTTTTTCATAAACCATCCCTTTATTAAAGTTAACTCAAATCTCTCACATCGACAAAGTGACCAGCAACAGCGGCGGCGGCAGCCATTTCAGGGCTAACTAAATGCGTACGCCCTCCCTGCCCTTGACGACCCTCAAAGTTACGATTACTTGTTGATGCACAGCGCTCACCGGAAGCCAAGCGGTCAGCATTCATCGCCAAGCACATTGAGCAGCCTGGCTCACGCCATTCAAAACCAGCTTCTGTGAATATCTTATCCAAGCCCTCTTGTTCAGCTTGTGCCTTCACTAAACCAGAGCCCGGTACAACCAGTGCAAGTTTGACGTTAGGTGCAATATGCTTGCCTTTTGCAATGGCAGCCGCTGCACGTAAATCTTCGATACGTGAGTTAGTACATGACCCAATAAATACTTTATCGATTTGAATATCACTAATGAGCGTATTGGGTGTTAAGCCCATGTAAGCATAAGCACGCTCCCAATCACCACGCTGCACTTCATTTTTAGCCATCTCCAAACTTGGCACTTTTCCATCAATACCCACCACCATCTCAGGGGATGTTCCCCAAGTCACTTGTGGCTGAATATCTTCAGCATTTAGTGTAACAGTTGCATCAAAGGTTGCACCTTCATCGCTATGTAAAGTATTCCAGTAAGCGACAGCAGCTTCCCATTGATCCGCTTTTGGTGAAAATGGGCGGCCTTTTACATAGTTGATGGTCGTATCATCAACGGCAATAATCCCAGCACGTGCACCAGCTTCAATCGCCATATTGCATAAAGTCATACGGCCTTCCATGCTCATATTGCGTATCACAGAACCTGCAAACTCAATTGCATAGCCATTGCCGCCAGCAGTGCCTGTTTTACCGATAATAGCCAGTGCTACATCTTTAGCAGTAACACCTTTGCCTAGGATGCCATTGACAAGCACTTGCATCGTTTTTGATTTCTTCTGCACCAAGCACTGCGTCGCCATGACATGCTCAACTTCTGACGTACCAATACCATGTGCCAATGCACCAAATGCACCGTGCGTACTTGTGTGAGAGTCACCGCAGACCACGGTCATGCCTGGCAAGGTAGCACCCTGCTCAGGGCCAACCACATGCACAATCCCTTGGCGCGAGTCCATAAATGGAAAGTAAGCTTTTGCACCAAATTCACGGATATTGTCGCTTAAGGTTTCTATCTGTAAGCGAGCCACAGGGTCAGCAATGCCAGATAGCCCTTTATCCCAGCCATTCGTTGGTGTGTTATGGTCTGCCGTTGCCACGATAGATGAAATACGCCAAGGCTTACGCCCAGCTAAGCGCAGACCTTCAAAGGCTTGCGGACTTGTCACCTCGTGCACCAAATGACGGTCAATATAAATCAGCGCGGTGCCGTTTTCCTCGGTCACAACGTGGGAATCAAACAATTTGTCGTATAACGTTTTTGCCATATTTCTCTGCTTTTTAAGTGCGCTTAGTCAAATGCCACGCTTACTTAATCCCTAAAGTTACCAAACTGCAACGGAAAATCCGTTACATTCTTTTTTACAAATGCTATTGCATCTTGCAAGATATCTCGTTTAGCACCATTCACGCGAACAGTATCACCTTGAATACTCGCTTGCACCTTCATGCCTGAGTCTTTAATGAGCTTAGTAATTCGTTTAGCTAAATCAGTATCGATACCCGCGCGAATCTTCATCTCTTGTTTTACTTTGTTGCCAGATACTTTTTGGACATCTTTATGATCCAGACGTTTAGACGAGTCAGGCTCTTTCTTTTCCATTGCTGGTAACAAAATATCCTTCACCTGATCAAGCTGAAAGTCATTGTCGCCAAACAAAGTAATCACACTGTCTTTTTCATTGAGCTCAACCTTAGCTGAACTACCTTTAAAATCATAACGATTGGTAATTTGCTTACCAGCAGTATCAATCGCATTCTTCAAAGCGACCATGTCGACTTCTGAAGAAATATCAAATGAAGGCATACATAACCCCTATATTATTTACGAAGAAGATTATCGTCTAAACTTGACTGTTCAATACTTAACGAGGTAGCCAATTAAGTATTGAGCAGCCTAATTATCATTACTCAAAATGACAAACGTAATCTAGTGTTTCTAAAGTTTCGATATCAAATGACGAATTGCCTGGCACAGTAAACTTTTCACCTTCACTATATGTTTTCCATTCAGCTTCACCTTGCAAGCGCACTTTACAAACACCTGCATTAATTTCCATTAACTCAGGCGCTGCTGTGTTAAATGTAAGGGTACTTGGGAAAATAACACCAATCGTACTACGTGTTCCATTAGGGAGCATTACAGTATGGCTAACACACTTACCATCAAAGTAAATATTAGCTTTCTTTTTCACACTGACATTATCAAATTGTGCCATTTACTTTAGCTTTCAGAAAAAATCAAAACCTTATTATCGCAGAAAAGGTTTATCTAACCAATAAATGACGAGCAAATGCTAATGAAATTAGCTGTTCTAATAACTTAACCAAAAAATTTGACATCCTCCCCACCCTAAAGAGCGGGGATTCCTACAGGTTCACGCGATGACTTGCGGATACCTTCGGCGGGTTCATGCTTCACTGTGCGGTCTTGTTGCACCGTCACTCCACACGCTAAGACGGCATGTCCTGCCGCTAATATATTGATTGCACCGACCAAGTCAGCATTTTCTGCATAGCCGCATGCCACACATTCAAACTTGGCTTGTGTTTGGCGGTTTTCTTTGGCTACGTGTTTACAACACGGGCAGGTGCGGCTGGTGTTGCGCGGATTCACAGCTAACACCTGACCGCCTGCCCATGCTTGCTTGTATTCAAGCTGGCGCCTGAACTCAAACCAGCCTTGGTCTAGGATAGAACGATTCAAACCTGATTTCTGCTTAACGTTCCGTCCTTTAGTTTCAATCGTGCCTTTGGCACTCTTGCTCATATGACTAATCTGCAAATCTTCTATCACTATCATGGCGTGGTTTTGGCTGATGGTAGATGTCGTTTTGTGCAGGTAGTCTTTTCTGATATTTGCAATGGTGCTGTGGAGCCGGGTGATTTTGCCTTTCTGCTTTTTCCAATGACTACTGAATTTAACTTTGCGGCTTAACGCACGTTGATACCGCGCCAACCTTGTTTGTTTTTGTTTGAAGCTATTCATGGACTCAAACACTTGTCCATTGCTGAGTGTGGCAAATCTTGCAATACCTAGATCCAGTCCGACGATGCTGGTGGAGGGGTGGACTGCTTGTTCAACTTCTCTTGTCGTTTGTATGGACACATACCACTTACCGTATTTTTGTGAAACGGTGATGTTTTTCGCTACGCCAAACATTTCACGGCTGTTGCGGTAACGTATCCAGCCTAGTTTGGGTAGATAGAGACGGTTGTTGTGCTGCTCAATCTTGAAGCCTTGCGGGAATCGAAAACTGTCGCTTACGCCTTTCTTCTTGAACTTGGGAAAGTCAGCGCGTCTGGCAAAGAAGTTTCTGAAACTAGTTTCAAGGTTCTTGAGAGTTTGTTGCAGGGCTTGGCTAGGTGCGTCTTTTAGCCAAGCAAGTTCTGTTTTCCATTGTGGTAACAGATTAGCTATTTTGGTGTAGCTGAACTTAAACGTATTGTCAGCCTGATATTGTTCGTTCTGCCATACCAAAGCCTTGTTATAGACCACACGGCAACAGCCAGCATATTGACGCATGGCGCGGGATTGTTCACCGTTTTGCATGAGTTCAAACTTGTAGGCTTGCAGGCGTTTCATCATTACAAGTTAGCATGGAATGTTTGGTTGTCAAATTTTTGCTTTATTAAACCTAAACGTCTTCGCCGTTACGCTTACATCCTCGCCCTGAAGGACGAGGTTTTACGCGCTAACCGATAAAGAGGATTGCTAATGCTCTTTATTAGTTGCGGCATTATGTTTTTCATCGTTATATAAAGCTGGAAAGGATGGTTAGGCCCTGCGAGCATTGTAGTCATACAGTGTCGCAGTGATTTTACAATCATATTTCCATCGGTTCGTTTTCTAATTATCTTAGATTCAATACTTGTAAGGTTCGGCTTCTTACTTGTTCTAGTAACTGGCTATCATCCACAAGTGACTCTCCATAACTAGGGATGAGTGACTTGATTCTGCGGTGCCATTGTTCGGTTTTAATTTGATTCGAAAAGCAACGCTCAATAACGTTGATCATTGCTTGTACCGAAACTGATGCGCCAGGGGATGCTCCCAGTAATGCGGCAATGCTGCCATCTTTTGCAGCAACGATTTCTGTTCCGAATTCTAGTTTTCCGCCTTTTTCATCGCACTGTTTAATGATTTGTACTCGTTTTCCAGCACTTTCTAAATGCCAGTCAGCATCAGTTGCCTGAGGGTAAAATTCTCGTAGCGTCGTGACGCGAGTAGCATGTTTTTGTAATGCCTCACCAATTAGGTAGCGAGTTAAATCCATATTGTGGCGACCTGCACCTAATAAAGACTTTAGATTGCTTGGTTTAACGGACTTAAATAAGTCTAGATATGAACCTTTTTTAAGAAATTTGGTAGTAAATCCTGCATATGGTCCAAATAATAGTGCTGGTTTACCGTTGATAATACGCGTATCTAAGTGAGGGACGGACATCGGTGGTGCGCCAATCGCAGCTTTACCGTAGACTTTACTGTTGTGCTGTTTAACGACCTCAGGATTGTTGCATACCAACCATTGACCACTGACAGGAAAACCACCATAACCTTGGCTTTCTGGAATACCTGATTTTTGAAGTAATTTAAGTGCGCCGCCACCTGCACCTAAGAAAACAAATTTAGCTTCAACTTTAGTGTGTTTTTTAGTGTTAAGGTCTTTGATATTGACTCGCCAGTGACCATTGTCCAACTGCTTCAGGCTAGTCACTTCAGAGCTTACATTTAACGTGAAGTTTTCCGAGTGAGTTAAATGTTTAATCAGCTCACGTGTGAGTGACCCAAAATCAATGTCAGTGCCATAACTGACACGCGTTGCTGCTACTTTTTCATTAGTATCTCGCTGTGCCATGATGAGTGGCATCCACTGTGTTAGTTGCGTGACATCATCAGAGAACTCCATGTCTTTGAACAATGGGTGTGCTTTTAGTAAGTGATAGCGTTGACGTAAGAATTCAACATTATCTTCGCCCCATACAAAACTCAGGTGTGGTGTTTGATTGATAAATTTTGTAGGCGCTGGCAGTGATTTTTTTTCGACTAAGCTGGACCATAACTGCAAGGACACTTCAAAAGAAGCATTGATTGCTAAGGCACGACTAATATTGACGTTACCAGCATGATCGACAGGCGTGTAATTTAATTCACAGTAGCCTGCATGCCCAGTGCCTGCGTTGTTCCAAGCATCTGTACTTTCTGAGGCAATAGAGGGTAGGCGTTCTACCATCATCATACTCATTGAATGATCGAGTTCATTTAACAGGGTTGCTAATGTGGTGCTCATCACGCCACTGCCTACTAAGAGTACATCTACTTTTTTAACGGTCATATTGTTTCAGGGTGATATGTTTGAATTTTATTAAATATTTACAATTACTTTTTCTCAGTAACTGTTGGTAATGTGCTTAATATATCTACATCTTTAGTTTCTACTTTTGCACCAGTAATTAGATCATAGCCTTGATGTGCGTTATGGAAGGTATGGCAAGACATACAACTGCTTGCAATGCGTTTATGCTTTGGTGTGTTGCCAGAGTGACATAATAAACATGATTGTCGATTAGGGATTGCAACATCAGCACTGCTTTTCGAAGCTTCTACCTTATGGCATGAAGTACATTGCTGTGTACGGTGTGCTGCATGGTTAAATTGAGCCTTAGCTAGCCAATCATTGTTTAGGCGCAATGGCATCACACTCCAAGGTAATTTATCTCCAGTTTTTGCTGGCTGTACTTCGTGGCAATATGCGCAACCATTATTTTTTAGCTGGTCTGAGTAACGATCAAATTCTTTAGGCGCGTAAAGCTTTAAAGCATTGAACATGTTTTGCTCTTCACCATGCGGTAAGGTGAGTTTATTATCTTTAGTGCCAATTTGAAGTTCGCTTGTATGGCAAGTGCTACAGTTGTTTTTGTAAGAAAGCGCTTTAAAACGCATTTCTTTACCTTCAGCTTGGTGGCAGCTAGTGCATGCAAGCTCGCGCACATCCCAAATGCCATTAGGCCCCTGTACTTTACCAATATGTTGATCATGTGGGAATTTTAAACCTGATTTTTCAATCAGTTTGGATTGGTTTGATTGAGGAATTCGCTCTATATCTTTAGGCCCAGGTCCAGTTTTAAAACTTAACTCAAAATCTGGGTGTTTTTTCTCAAAATCACGGATATTGGGAAGCTTTGTTTCTGGATCTATCGTTCTAATAGCGCCGTGACATTTAATGCACATATTGTTATCTTGACGGGCAAGTGGGTGCGGAGTCTTGTGTTCTTGATGGCACTCTGCACAGCGCATACTGCCAATAAAACGGTGTGCGGCTTTTAATGATCGTTTTTGTAGTTCTGGATCAGCAATGTGAGGTGCTGTATCTTGATGGCAGTTCACACAGGCTTTGTCTGATACTTTTTTTAGTGGCGCTTGATGACAGTTGAAACATTGAGAGCCGAAATGGCGGTGAGCCGTGGACATTCGGCCAGAGCTCCACACACGGTCGAAACCAAAAGGTAGCTCTGACATTGATGACTGTAGTTGCGGAATTAGATTTTGGGCTAATGGCAACACCAAAAACACAAGTGAGATAAAGGCAATTAGCCACATTGATAAACGCCATTTAAACTTAAAGGCGTTTGGCAGTGGTTCATGTGTGCGCGCTTTAAGATCTTGATAGTCATCAGAAAGTGGATTCACTAGCGTCAGTGAAACGGATAGGTTGACATCGGGCGGAGCAGGCTCGACATTGAGCTGATAGGGGCCAATCATGATTTGCTTGCCAGGAATCAGCTTAATGTTTTGCAGCATTGCACCATCGACTTCAATTTCGCCGTTTATACTAACAACGTAGAGATGGCCGTCTTCTAACTCTTTAATGACTGCATGATGCATCGCAATACGAGGGTCAGCCAAATGAATATTGCACTCTGCACTGCGGCCAATCATTAGTTCTGTGGCGTTGAGTGTGCGGTAGTTGCGAACAGGAAGTCCGCGTGAGTTATTCGTGATTTTTATTAACAAACAATTAATCATAAAAAGTTCTATTCATCTGCTTTTGCTTGTGCTTTATTTGGTATTGTTGTTTTTATTTCAAATGCATTAGATGCTGCGTGTTGGCTTTATTCACACATAAATAATTAAGTTTGCCATTACCAATAAACAAATACGGCAACAATATGTGCCAGCATTGCTACTAATAAGCCCACGGTAAACGGCACATGTAAGTATAGCCAGATCCCAAGTCTTGCACGGTACATCAGGTCTTGTCGAGCGCGTTTAACTAAAGACTCTCGGCGCACCATAATTGAATATAGCTCACGATACACTTTGCGTTGATCCACGGCCAAGTTTTGACCAAGTACGGTGAGCTCTTGCACTGCTTTTGCTGAAGGACAGTTAGGTTGAAAGCCACTTAATTGGTCAATTAAGCTTAAGCCAATCGAAGTTTCACGGCATGCGCGTAACACAGTATTGTTGATCTCATCTGGCATGAGTAGAGCAATTTTGCGAGCCAGTTTGTCTGCCTCAGCAATTCTTAATAAAAGACCATCCAGGCTATCTTCCCCCATGTTTTCTGTCATTTTACGTGGATAAATCATGTAGGTGTAATTACCAAAAAATCCACTGATGACGACAATCAACAATAAAGCATAGGCTAGGGTGTGAATGTTAAGCCCAAAATGAAAGCCGCTATGTAATGTGACAAAAACTGTAAGTGCTGTGCCTAAGTAAATATGAGCGGATAACCAACCTTGCGTTGCGCCTGTGCCACGATAGCGACGTTTTCTGATGCCATACCAAGTCATCCAGAGCACCATGAGTGCTGATATTGTGCCTAGTGTATAACCAAGCCAGCTACCACCATAATGACCCACAGCAGGCTCAAAAAACAAAAAAGCAGCGAATGCAATTAAAATAATCACAACCGCTATTTTGAAATAGCGATAGTTTTTATAGTCGAACATATTGCTTTGTTGCATTAAATATTCCCTTTAAGCATCATCTATTCCGAGTAGATTGTGTTCATCAGCACTATTCGCGGCATTATTGCTTGCATAGCCTAAAAGTTCTTCAGGATTGACCCGCAAAGCCGCACCAACTGGACAAGCGCGAACACATACTGGACCATCGGCAATGTCTTTACACATGTCACATTTGACGGCAACTTTTGTATTGTTAGTCGATGCCACTTGTTTAGGTTGAATACCGAGAAGCATTTGCCATAAACTTTGTTCTGGCTGATCCTGAATCACTGCCATTTGAATCACATCGTATGGGCAGTTTTGTTGGCAATTACCACAGCCAATGCAACTGTCATCAATGTAGACTTCGCCATGCGGTGCTCGATGGATGGCATCCGGTGGGCAGTCCTTCATGCAATGAGGGTGTTCACAGTGGCGGCAAGACGTAGGTACACGAATGTTGGCATATATGGGGCCAGTATCGCGATCTAGCCGTGTAGCGCCGCCATGCGTATCAGCACAAGCTTGTTCGCAATGGTTACAGCGTACACATAACGACTCGTCAATCAGTAAAACGTCAGTAGCTTCACCTACACCTTGTTGTATTAAAAAGGAAATTAGGCTGGATTGAGTGGTTTGACTGGAAAAGCTGCTACCGCCTTCTGATGAGGTTTCTGATTGCTGTCTTTTTTCTTGTTCTTGTAAATGTTGTAAATAACGAGCATCTAGTGATGCGCGAACTTCAGGGTTGCGCGCAATGATACCTTGCATCCGTGCCACATCAATTAAAATAGCTTCAGTCGCAATTGCTGCGCGTACTGTGGCGTAGCGGGGTTCGCCAGAAATTAAAGACATTTCACCAACGTAATTACCTGCGGCCACATAAAATAGAACAACCTCTCGACCTGTCATCATGCGTGAAACCGTGACAGAGCCACGCCTGATTAAGTAAAGACCATCCGCTTCGTCGCCTTCATGAAACAGCTCTTCACCAGCAGCATATTGCTTAATAACAGCATGTGATGCTAGGTCATTGAGGTCATCTTCACTTAAAGTGAGGCCAATGCATGCATGTACAATCCGTTTAATGGCGACTTCATCCAGTGTTCTGCGCATGGCTTGCACTGAATTAATGAGTTTTAATATGACACGACGTGGTGTTTCAATCAGCGCACAATGTGTTTTAGCTCTTACTGTTGCAATTCTGCGGCGACCCGATAATAAGCCCATTTCACCAAAGAACTCGCCACTTTTGAAGGTGTCATCAGGAATGTCGTCTTCATCAATGAGCATTTCCAATTCACCTTCGATCACAAAAAAGAACGAAGTGCTATAGTCATTACGTTCAAAGATGGTGTCGCCTGGTGCTGGTAGTAAAATATTACTTTCTAGAATTAACTCTCTCAGTTGTAGCGAGTTGAGCAGGCGTAACAATGGAACGCTACGCTGAATCTTATCAAGTACGTCTTCAATGCCACGGTCAGAACAAAAAGTTGCAAACTTTTCTCTTAGTAATGCTGTATCAGCGGCTTCAACTGGGTTACCAAGAATATGCTCAATGACTTCGTAACCTTGGTTAATCCCTTGTTTTATCAGTGGGTAACCAGCAAGTGCACCAATAATATATAAGCCAGGTACGTTAGATTCGTAGCGGGATGAAAGCACTGGCAGGGCGGCTAAGTCTGCGGTAGGAAAAGCTACGCCGAAGCTTTCAAGTAATGGCCTAGAAGGTAGTGCACCTAGACGTGCAATAATCCGATGGCATGGAATGCGCTCAACCCCTTTGGGGGTATCAGCGAACAATGTGATTGGAAACTCACCTTTACTGTTTTGCTCAATAGATTGTGGACGTGTTTCTAACAACCAGTCTAGGGCGCCTCTTTGTCTCGCTTCTGTTAATTGAGTAAGGTTGCTTTCCTTACAATTACTAAAGTCTTCGGCACGGTTTAACACAATGACCTGATTGCGACCAGTGAGGGCTAGCGCATTTTCAACACCAGTATCACCACCACCAATGACTACGATGGTTTCATTTTGGTAAGCTTCTGGATCATCTAATTGGTACTGGATTTGAGGTAAGTCACCGCCAGGAATTTCTAGTTTACGCAAATTACCTTGCACGCCAATGGCTAATATCACGTTATCTGCAGTGAACGCGTCACCATCACTTAACTCTACTTTTAAAGGCTCAGTTTTATTATCTGGACCACCCTCACGCGAAATTGCAACCACTTTTGCTTGGTATCGTATATTAATTTGATATTTTTCAATCAAGCTTTCCCAAGCATCTAATACAGATTCACGGAGTGAGGCGGCAAAGGGTAGAGGACTTCTTAACGGTAAGCCGCGAGGCTCCGCCATGACCAGTTTGCGGCGTTGATAGTTACGAATGGTATTAGCAGCAGCTTCAGCAGCCTCTAAAACCAGATAAGAAAGTTTTTGCTCAGATGCACGTGCGGCTGCTGATAAGCCGCTAGGCCCCGCACCAATAATAATGACATCGAAGTGATTGCGCATGAAAACGTTAGAAAAAGCGATTATGTAAGAATTAGATTATATGCCAAAACATGCGCTTAGATTGACGTTAAAAGTTGCAGCAAGGCAATAATTGCAGGTTCCAAAGCATTTTTAGACTTAATAGCGCGAGTAGTATTGCGAATATCTTTTTAAGTGTACCAACAGGGAGCTTTTGCGTAAGATTTGCCCCAAGCGGTGCGGCCAAAAAGCTGGTGATTGAAATGACCAATACAGCGGGTAAGTTAATAAATCCATAGGTGTAAGGAGTTGGTGGAGTATGTGACCAGCCGCTTAATAAATAGCCAAGACTGCCGGCAACTGATAATGGAAAGCCAATCGCTGCAGAAGTACCGATCGCTTTTCTAATGTCAATCTTGCGCCAAGTTAAATAGGGTACGGTAATTGAGCCACCACCGATGGAAACGATGGCAGAAATTGAGCCTATTCCGATTGACGCTAACATGAGCTCAACTCGGTTAATCTCATGATGAGTGCTGGGCTGATTGTTCTGGAGGCTTTTTGATGTTGAGTTAAAGAACATTTGAATCGCCACGTAAGCCATAAAGCATGCAAAGAATATGGCTAGCGCTTTTGAACTGATCATTGAAGCAATAAACGTTGCTGAGAAGGTACCAAGAACAACCCCTAAGACCATTAGCTTGACTAGCGGCCAAACCACAGCACCATTTGCATGGTGAGCTCGTAAGCTAGAGAGTGAAGTCACCATAATACAAGCCATTGATGTACCTAATGCTAAATGCACTACTTGGTCGGCTGCGATGTTTTGGCTTAAGAATATTGCTGTCAGCATCGGTACTAATACCCCACCACCGCCAATACCCAGTAGACCTGCTGCTAAACCAACAAAAGCACCAAGTGCTAAAAAAGTTAAAATTAAATCAAAGTTCATGTGCTGTTTGTTAATAGTGCTAATAAGGCGTTGGTTTAATGAATCAGTAGAGTTTAATGAGTCAGTAGATTAGCAACCTCGTTGCTAGGAAGTGGTTTGCTGAAATAGTATCCTTGAATTTCATCACATTCATGTTGAATTAAAAAGTTTAATTGTTCTAGTGTTTCAACACCTTCTGCAATGGTTTTAAATCCCAAGCTTTTTGCCATGCTGATAATGGCGGTGATAATTGCTGCATCTTGAGGATGACTGCCTAAGCCTCTTACAAAAGATTGATCAATTTTTAGTTTATCAATCTTAAATTTCTTTAAATAACTAAGTGAAGAGTAGCCGGTGCCGAAGTCATCGATAGAGAGTCTGACGCCTAGTGTATTTAACTGGTTCAACACATTCAGTGTGCGTTCAGAGTCTTCCATGGCAATGCCTTCAGTGAGTTCTAGCTCCAGCATATTGGGGTCAACTTTGGTGTCTCTTAGAATCTGGCAAACGCTCCCATAGAGGGTGTCTTGATGGAACTGAACCACAGATAAGTTAACGGCAACAGGCACAGCTTTTAAGCCGGCACTTTGCCAAGTGGCGATTTGCTGAACCGCTGTACGTAAGACCCAATCACCAATTTCGGTAATGAGACCACTTTCTTCAGCAATTGGAATAAATAAGGCAGGTGAAACCAATCCTTTTTCTGGATGTTGCCAGCGAATGAGTGCTTCTAAACCAACAATTTTTGATGTTTTACTGTCATATTGTGGTTGGTAATGTAACAAAAACTGTTCATGCTCTATGGCGTTGCGTAGTTCATTTTCGAGTTGCAGAACATCGTTGGCTTGTTCATGCATTTGGCGAGCAAAAAATTGGAAATTATTACGCCCCTCATGTTTTGCGCGGTAAAGTGCAGCATCTGCAGACTGTGCCAACTGCTCAAAGTTAAGACCATCTTGCGGATAGGCTGCTATACCAATGCTAGTTGTTAAAACGATTCGCTGCCCATTAAAGTTGAAAGGTTGGGCAATCACATCTAGTAGTTTTTTAGCCACATGTGCAGCACCTTCAGCGTCGGTATTGGGCAGTAAAATAATAAACTCATCACCACCTTGGCGACATACGGTATCTTCTGGATAAAGGCTGGCGACTAAACGCTCTGCGAGTTCTTTTAGCACTCGGTCACCAGCAGTTGGACCTAAAGACTCATTAATGAATTTGAAACGGTCAAGATCAAGGTACATTAATGCAGCGGTACTTTTTGTCCGCTTAGCGGAGGCGAGGGCAAGCGTCGTTCTATCATTCAGTAGCGTTCGGTTAGGCAGGTTAGTCAGTGGGTCAAAGTTACTTAAGAACTGTATGCGTTCTTCAGCTATTTTGCGCTCTGAAATGTCTGTGATAATACAGATATGTTGAGAAACTTTTCCATTCAAGCCTTTAATTGTACTAATAGAAAGCCACTGAGGGTATAGCTCGCCATTTTTTCTACGGCTTGCAATTTCACCTTGCCAATAGCCAAATCTGCTGATGTTTTCCCACATCGCGTCGCTAAAGGCTGGTGTGATATTTCCTGAAATAATAATGTTGGGTGTTTTTCCAATCACATCATCAGGCTCATGACCTGTAATCGTAGTAAAGGCTCTATTGACTGAGATAATTTCATTTTTTTCATTGGTAATCAGAATACCTTCACGGCTGGATTCGAATACTTTAGCGTTAATGCGTAACTTTTCTTCAGCATCTAGTCGTTCTGTAATATCAAGCCATGCACCTATAATCTCCACTGGCTTGCCGTGATCATCACGAATCAACATGACCTGATCTTCAATCCATATGCGATTACCGTTAGCATGATTAAAGCGATAATGATGGTTTAATGTGCCAGTTTCGAACAAGGTCTCTTGTGCTGCTACTACCTTTGCTAGGTCTTCCGCATCAATATGGTTGATCCAAAAGTCGTGCTCAACCCAATCCTCTTTTGGGTAACCTGTCATCTTGTAGACGTTTTCACTAATGAAATCAATGGTAAATCCATCGTTTTTATTGGCTTTTAGTGTGTAAATAACGGCAGGGCTGAGATTGATGATTTGACTAATATGTTTGTGTGCGTGATCCAGTGCTGAAGCAAGCTTTTGTTTTTTTGACTCTCTGTCGAAATTATCTAGCGCAAAGCTGATATCTCCTGACATTTCTAGGAGTAATGCAATGGCTTCTTCATCAAAAGCATTAGTTTTTTCGTGGTACACATTGAGTACAGCAAAGGGTTTTTTATCGCGCTGAATGGGGATGGAAACAGATGAGCCCCACCCAAATGCTTTCGCCTTGTCATGCCATAATGATGTAATGGGGTCAGTTGAGAAATCGTTGATAATGATTGTCTGATTATCCCTTAGGGCTCTGCCAGTGGGTCCTAGGCCTTCAGGTAGCCTTGCGTCTGCTGATACTACTAAACCATCAACATAATCAATACCGTCTCCATAAACTGCTACAGGCAAAATTTGTTGACTATCTTCATCAAGTTGTCCTACCCATGCCATTTTCATACCGCCAAAATTCACAGAACATCGGCAAACAACTGAAAATAAGTCATTGTCATCACCCATACGTACAATAGCCTGATTTACCTCACTTAATGCTTGGTAAAGTTGGGTGAGATGACTGATGCGATATTCCGCTTTCTTTCTTTCAGTGAGGTCCCTGAAAATAGCAAAATAGTAGTTGTTGTCTAGCTTACGGCAACTCACTTCGGCAATGAACTGAGAGCCATCATTGCGTAGGCATTGCCATTCATCTTTGATTGATTTGTCAGACATTAATTGAGTAATAAACTCTGATCGATCTGTAATGTTGCTGACTAATATATCTTTTAGTCTCATCGATAATAGCGATTTACGTTGGTACCCCAGCATGTTCATGGCCGCCAAATTGGCTGAAATGAAACGATGCTGATAATTTAAAACTAAAACACCATCAGTTGCTTGGTCAAAAAGTTTTTGATAGCGATTTTCAGCACGTTGGCGACTGCTGAATAGAAACCATGCTAAAAATGCTGATAAGATTGTCAGTGTGGAGCCAAGTAGACCAACAAGCATTGGTTTGCCATAAGGAAGTGTTTTGGCTTCAAATGCTGGGGTTGTGCGGAAGAATAGGCTCCATTTGCTACTGCCTATTTCTATGACTCTTTTTGTTGAAACACTTTGTTCTGAAAATTGTGTATGTGAAGAACTGTATAAAAAAGAATCAGCAGTTGCCTCAAGCCCTTGGTGGATTTTTATTGCCACATCATTATCTATTTCGCCTTTAAACCCATTCATCAGGTCTGTCATGCGGAAGGGTACATCAACCCAGCCAATAATGGCGTTACGTCTGGCTTCTAGGCTATTGACTAATGTATTTTTTTTATAGATCGGCAGATACATGACAAAAGCATGCTGATCTTTCTTGTCTAAATCTTGTGCAAGCGTTAAACGTGAAGAAATGCGTGCTTCGTTGGTATCTCTTGCTTGCTCAAGCGCTGTGAGTGCAGTCGGTAAAGTAAGTACATCTAATCCTAGTGCACGAATATTCGGTTCATCTAAGGGTTCGATTAACGTTATTGGGGCATAAAGAGTTCTTTTGCCTGCTGGTTTTATCTGAAAATCAGAAAGGTCTCTTTTACTGATATGGCTGATATGGCTTTTTTTGTCGACATCATCAATCAACTCTACAAGTGCAATGCCTCTAACGCCAAATTTATCACCTAAGTTAAGGGATTTTATATAAGTATGAAATTCATCTGGTTCTATCGCATCAGATGCGTCAATGAAGCCTTTAACACCACGCATAATGACCAGAATAGCATTGAATCGAGCACGTAAATTGCTAACAGTGACGTCTGCCGAATCTTCCAGAGCTGCGTGTAGTTTTGCTATGTTGTCTTGCTGTGCGTTAGACCATAGCTTATGTGTGATGTAAAAACCGGTTAGCAGAATAGAGCCGGTGAGCAACCACAGGATAACTTTGTATGTGATTAAATTGGTTGGTTTAATTTTAACTTGCATTTAAGTGATTAAGTGCCAATTCATTTATTTTTATCTAAGTGTACATGAAACATTGGTCAATGTGATGAATAGATATTTCTTGATGTGCATTTAAAAAAAATTAGTTAATCTTCTGCCGTTAGTCATCTTTTTCATCGATTGGTTTTGGCTTGCTCAATAAATATCCTTGAAAACGCGTACAACCTGACTGAATCATGGTGGCATCTTGCTTTGCGCTAGTTTCTACTCCCTCAGCAAGTAATATCATGTTTAAACTTTGTCCCATTTGAATAATTGATTCAATAGTCAACATATATGCATTTATGCATTGCTGAATGAGTTTTTTGCTTTTTATTGTTATGGTTCTACATGAAACTCTTAAACCTCTATGTTCAAACTACTTATAAATCAATAGTCAACGTTACCATTGAACAACACTAGCCAGTAGTTTGATTAATGCATGATTGAACATGGTTTTATGACTGGGTCAATTTTTAAAATTGACCCACGTCAAGGAGATGGTATCTACGATACTGTACATTCTGCAGGTCGTTAACATTAATGGGGAGGTCGCAATGGCTACGAGATTTACTAAATCCATGGCGCGTAATATATTCTTCGGCGGGTCACTGTTCTTTTTCCTGCTTTTTCTTGCGCTGACTTTTGATACCAATCAGAAGCTGCCTAAACGAGATAATAGTCAAAACCTAACAGCTTCGGTGATTCATGGCAAAAAGCTGTGGGAGACCAATAACTGTATCGGTTGCCATACTTTGCTGGGTGAGGGGGCTTATTTCGCACCGGAGTTAGGTAATGTATATAAACGCCGCGGCCCAGATTTTATTAAAGCATGGATTAAGTCGCAGCCTACTGGAGTACCTGGCAGAAGACAAATGCCGCAATTCAATTTTACCGAGCAAGAGTTGAATGATCTGGTGGAGTTCTTGAAATACACTTCAGAGATTAACACCAACAACTGGCCGCCTAACATCGAAGGTTAACCGTCACAATTACCAGGAGTTATTATGCAATATCAATCTCAGGCTGTGGCGAAGCCTTACTTTATCGCCGCAATTGCACTGTTTGTTGGCCAGATTATATTTGGCCTGATTATGGGCTTGCAGTATGTCATGGGGGATTTCTTATTCCCTGAAATTCCATTTAATGTAGCACGTATGGTGCATACCAATTTGTTGATCGTGTGGCTGCTGTTTGGCTTCATGGGCGCAACGTATTATCTGATACCGGAAGAATCCGAGACTGAACTGTTCAGCCCCAAGCTGGCCATCATCACGTTCTGGGTTTTCCTGGCCGCAGGTGTTGCAACTGTGCTTGGCTACCTATTGGTACCATATGCGTCCCTAGCAAAGTTCACCGGTAATGATTTGCTAGCAACCATGGGGCGTGAGTTCTTAGAACAGCCTTTACCAACTAAGGTTGGTATCGTTGTTGTCGTGCTGTCATTTATTTTCAACGTAGTCATGACCATGTTGAAAGGCCGTAAAACAGCCATTAGTTTAGTGTTGGTGCTTGGTCTTGTAGGTTTGGCTGTGTTTTTCCTGTTCTCGTTCTATAACCCGCACAATCTGGTTAAAGATAAGTATTACTGGTGGTGGGTAGTGCATCTATGGGTTGAGGGTGTTTGGGAGTTGATTTTAGGTGCAATCCTTGCTTTTGTTTTGATTAAAGTAACTGGTGTTGACCGTGAAGTCGTTGAAAAATGGTTGTACGTTATTATTACCATGACATTAATTACCGGCATTATCGGTACTGGTCACCATTACTACTGGATAGGTGCGCCCGCTTACTGGCAAGTCTGGGGTAGTGTATTCTCTGCACTGGAGCCCATACCGTTCTTTATGTTGACTATCTTTGCTTTCAATATGGTGAATAAACGCCGCCGTGAGCATCCTAACAAGGCTGCGACATTGTGGGCATTAGGCACTGGCGTGATGGCATTCTTAGGCGCTGGGGTATGGGGCTTTATGCATACATTAGCACCGGTTAACTACTACACACATGGTACGCAACTAACTGCAGCGCACGGACATATGGCGTTCTATGGTGCTTATGCTATGGTGGTGCTGACGATTATTTCATACGCAATGCCTATACTGCGTGGGCGTGCTGCCAATAGTAATAAAGCGCAAGTGGTTGAGATGTGGTCATTCTGGCTGATGACAGTAGCAATGGTATTTATTACATTGTTCCTGACCGCGGCCGGTGTACTACAAACTTGGTTACAACGTATCTCAACCACGCCAATGAGCTTTATGGCGACTCAAGATTCTGTTGCAATCTTCTACTGGATGCGCGAGGTTTCTGGCGTGGTGTTTTTGATTGGTTTGATTGTTTACATCACTAGCTTCTTTATAAAAGGCGAAACTAAAGCGAGTTAATTTCTTGTAATAGTGCATGCAAAGCAAAAGAAGGAGGCTTGCCTCCTTCTTTTGCTTCAATTGATGAATCTTGTGATGAAGCTGGCATTTTAGGTAATTTAATGAATACAAAGACAATGTTGGTGAATGAAACAGAAGATCTACCAGGTGACTTTGCCATCTGGATATTTATTCTGGCAGAGATGCTAGTGTTTGGCGTGATGTTTATCGTGTACGCCTTTGCACGATCCAACCAGATTGAAGTGTTTAATGAATCACAACTGACCTTGAGCCGTGCCATGGGCACGCTCAATACGATTATTTTGATTACCAGCAGTTATTTTGTGGTGCGTGCAGTGTCTGCGATCAAATCCGGCAATTCGAGGCAATCTGCACATTGGCTACTCGGTACGATTTTTCTAGGTGGCATGTTCGTAGCGGTAAAGTTATGGGAATTCAACGAGAAATTCTCAGCCGGCATTACACTCGAGACCAATGATTTTTACATGTTCTACCTGACACTCACTTTTTTCCACCTCATGCATGTGCTGATGGGCATGATTATTCTGGCCTGTATCGTGTACAAATTAAAAAACGGCGACTACAGTGCAAAAGAGCATTTTGGTGTCGAGACTGGTGCCTCCTTCTGGCACATGGTAGACCTGCTGTGGATTATCCTGTTCCCTCTCATTTATATTATTCGCTAACGATGAATAAACAATTAAACCGTTTTGCTACAATCATCTGGCTGGCGCTAGTGATACTCACCATTGGTACATTTTTAATCGGCGAGGAGGTGACCGCCGGAAAAACCGTGATGCTGAGTGTGCTGTTGATTTCCCTGATTAAAGGGCAGCTCATTGCTAATTATTTTATGGGCTTGCGCCACGTCAGCTGGTTATGGCGCGGCATTATTCTCGGTTATTTTGTGATTGTTGGCGGCATGATTGCCATTGCTTACCTGAACTAGCATCGCCTGTTTGCAGGCTGAATTGAAAGTATTTATATGGATACAAAAACAAGTAATACCCCGTTTTATGAACCTAGCGGTGATGAGTGCGAATTGTTCGAGCGCGCTTGGAAAAATCGCCTGCCACTGCTGATAAAAGGTCCTACCGGCTGCGGAAAAACGCGTTTTGTGTCACATATGGCAGCACGTTTGAACTTGCCGTTGCATACCGTGGCCTGCCATGATGACTTGACTGCAGCGGACTTGGTTGGGCGCCATCTGATTGGCGACGGCGAAACCATCTGGAACGATGGCCCGCTGACACGTGCAGTGCGTGAAGGCGGCATTTGCTATCTGGATGAAGTGGTTGAAGCACGTAAAGATACCACCGTAGTGCTGCACCCGCTGGCAGATGACAGGCGCATGCTGCCGATTGACCGTACCGGTGAGTTGCTGCAGGCGCCGCCGTCTTTCATGCTGGTAGTTTCTTACAACCCGGGCTATCAGAACTTTTTAAAAGGTATGAAACCTTCTACGCGGCAGCGTTTTGTGTCACTGACGTTTGATTTCCCGACTGCTGCGCAGGAGGAAGCAGTGCTGATCGGTGAAACCGGCATTGATACGATGACAGCCAAGCGTCTGGTTTCTATCGCCGGCGCATTCCGTGCCTTGCGTGACCATGATTTGGAAGAGGTCGCCAGTACCCGTCTGCTGGTCTATGCGGCTACCTTGATTAAAGATGGTTATGATCCGGTACGCGCTTGCCGTGCGGCGTTGGTGGAAACCCTGACTGATGATGCAGAAACAGCCGTTGCTTTGAATGAGGTGGTCAGCGCCACCTTCGGACGCTAATGGAAGAATACGTCGGAGAGCTGTGGGATCGGCTGATTACCGGTGCGGCAGAGAAGCGTCATGCCGCAGTTGCCGTTAAGCTGGATGATATTGCCAAATCCGCGGCGATATTTTTCAGAGCATTAGGCGGTGACCCGGGGCTGGGTATTTCGGCAGCGCCGGCAGTACGTCATGGTGCGCGCCGGCGTTTGCTGCAGCGCGTGGCAGGTAGTGGTGAAAAAGTAGAGCTGTCATGGCGTGATGGCGAAGTGTTGCGCCTGCCGTCACAGATAGACCTGTTTGCAGAGCAGGCACTGAACCGCGATCTGTATTTTTGGCTGGTGGCTTTAGCCGCAGTAGCGTCAGATAATAGTCAGCCATGGATTATCAGAAACCAGTTAGCCACCTTAGCCACGCTTGAGCGCTTCCCCGGCTTGCAGAGCCGCTATGACAGGTTGGTAGAGGCTGTCATAGCGCTGCGTATTCCGCCGGAAAAACTGCCGGCAGATGAAGGTGCGCAAGAAAATACAATCCGTCAGGCCTTGCAACACCCCGGTACCGTGGATGCCATGACGCTGGCAGCGCGACCATTCCAGCCAGTTCCGCTGTGGCCGCATCCGCACCCACCTGTGAGCGCTGCGGTATCTGGTGCCACAGGTGCTGGTTCTCCTGAGCAAGCTGGTAGGGCCGCCACTAAAAAAAGTCGGCGTAAACATCTGGCACAACGCACTGATGTGAAAGAAGATAAAAACGGCTTTCTCATGATGTTTCGTGCCGAGAGCCTGTTTTCATGGTCTGAGTTCGTGAAAGTGAACCGTCCGCAGGATGAGGAAGACGATGCGGAAACTGCGCAGCTGGCGGCTGAAGATATGGATAATCTTACGATTGCGAGTGATGGTAAAACTAGTGCTGCCAATATCAGGTTTGATCTTGACCTGCCGTCCGGTGCTGCTGATGATACCCCGCTGGGTGAAGGTGTTTTATTGCCGGAATGGAACTGGAAAAAACAGGTGATGCAACCGGACTATTGTAGTTTGCAGCAGTTGATTGCGGCGGATGCAAAACCGTGCGAGCTGCCGCAATCCTTAAAAAATACTGCTAACCAGCTGCGACGCCAGTTTCAGGCACTCACGCCAACACGGCATTGGCTCAAAGGCCAGCAGGATGGTGATGAGCTGGATATGGATGCATGGGTGCAGCTGGTTTCTGAAAGAAACAGTACGATGCCAACTTCGGAGCATGGGCTCTATCGCGCACAGGTCAATCAGGAGCGCGATCTGGCGTGTCTGCTATTGGCGGATCTGTCGCTGTCTACCGATGCTTATGTTTCAAACCACACCCGTATCATTGATGTGATTCGCGATAGCCTGTTATTGTTTTCAGAAGCGCTGACTGCAACCGGCGATAGTTTTGCCCTGTATGGCTTTTCATCGCTCAAGCGCAGCAATGTGCGTTTTCATTACATTAAAGGTTTTGAAGAAAAATATAGCGGTTTAGTGCGTGGTCGCATTACAGCAATCAAGCCCGGCTATTACACACGGATGGGCGCTGCTATCCGGCAGGCGTCAAGTTTATTGGTGCAGCAGAAAAAGCGCCAGCGCTTGTTATTGATACTGACAGACGGCAAGCCGAATGACCTTGACCAGTACGAAGGACGCTACGGTATCGAAGATACGCGCGTGGCATTACTGGAGGCTAAAAAACTGGGGCTGCGGCCATTCTGTGTGACAATTGATACCGAAGCCAGTGATTACCTGCCGCATTTATTCGGTGCCGGCGGCTATGTGGTGATCCGTAATCCTGAAGACTTACCTAAAGAACTGCCGCTACTATATGCGCAAATGACGCGCTAAATGCTTAGCTCGTAGCTATGTAGCTTTTTAACATCGGTAATCATCACATCTTTACCGTTCACTGCAATTAAACCTAGTTGCTGAAGTTTTGCTAATGTGCGTGAAAGTGTTTCTGGTGTTAGGTTCAACAATGATGCGATGGTGCTTTTGCTTGCAGGTAGTGTAATGTTGCTGGCATCGGGCGCATCTGCACTGATTTGTAATAGATAGCCGATAAAGCGCTGAGTGCATGACTGCAATGACAGCATTTCTATATCTTGCACCAGCTGATGCATTCTAATCGATAAGCCGGCCAGCATCTTGCGTGAAAATAGGGGATCATTGTCCAACATAGAAAATATCAGGCTCTTAGGAACAAGTAATACATCAGAATCTAATGTGGCTTGCGCGTACACAGGAAACTGCCGCTCCAAGAACAAAATAGCTTCGCCAAAACTTTCTCCTGGCGTGACAATGCTGATGATTTTTTCACTACCCTGTGGCGAGGTGACGCCTAGTTTTAGTTGACCATCTAGTAAAATATAAAGACCAACAGCTGCATCACCCCGATTGAATACGGAGGTTCCTTTAGGAAATTGGATAAGCTGCGAGTGTAAGGCGATTGTCTCAATTTGTTCAGAGGCTAGCTCTTTGAACATAAAGAAGTTTGAAAGTGTTTGTGAGATGAGGTTTTTATTCATTTTAATATCTCATAAAATTCGATAGCTTGATTATGCAATGAAATTGCGATGAGTTACATCGATTTATTTTTTATCACGTACAACACTCATTACAAGAATTGATATAAAAATAATAATAGTCACGGCATGCATGACGCCACCAGCTTTACGTAGGGTGAATATGGTTAAGAAATCACCACTTAATCTCAGCATAAGGGATATTTGCAACAAAATAAGCGACAGATATAAGCTGGGGTGATAAGGGATTTTTACTTTGGTGATAGCTGGAAAAATTATCGGAGCATGACCAAATATCATTGAGAAGACAAACCCAAGAAAAATTGCATGTGTAAATGCGTCATAACTTGCCCCTGGCTTAAGTTGAGGTAAACACAGGCCGATGAAGCCGGCTAGTAATAGCCAGCCATAACCGCAAATCAACGCGACGGCAATATAGCGTGTTAAACCTGTCTGTTTTATGGTGTATCGTACGATGTCGTTTATTATCAGCCATACTGTCATGACAATCAATGAAGCCGAAAGTAGACGAACGTCTGGCCAGTTGTTAAGCGATGCAACACCAGCACCTGCTAAAAACATGATTAACGCCAATATAAAAAGAAATTTGCTACGATGAATAGGGCGCATGAATCTGGATAGCTCCAACCGCTCGCCTACGATGGTAATAATCAGAAATCCCATCCACCAGGGTATGACCTGTGGCAGATTAAATCCTAATACCCAAAGAGTACAGCCGATTAGCCAGCAAATGGCCGCAACTATTAATGCAAAGGTGGATAACTCACGCTGCACGAAATATATCTTAAGTGAGGCAGAGCATAGTATGAGGCTAGCGATTGTGATGAACGTAGCGCCTATGGTTGCATCTAGCCCTGCAATTAACAACAGCGCTCCTGTCGCTGATGCTAGTGGAGCAATATATGCCCATCGCTCACCAATGGCAACGGCACGCTCTAGACAGATGACAGTGCCTAGAAAGCCACATACCATCAGCGGCCCATGAAGATGAGTCTGTGTTTCTAACTGAAATCGAAGATTTAAGCCAAGTAGCGTCAGACCTAGATACATCCCAAATATCAGGCTGATAAACCCTGCTACTAACATTGGGATGCGGTAGCTTATAGCCAAGTTATTTTTAATCATAATAAGCGTTTCAGCCAGAGGATTGCGATTACTGTTACAGGGATGAATAGAATCCCATTCTATTCATCCCATCCCAGTCTATTTTTTGCTTGTTCGCACATCATAGATGGATCCCATGCTGGTTCCCAGACGAGGTCTAACTCCAGTGCAGTGTCTTTATCCAGTGTGTTGTTCACTGCATCATGAATGCTTTCTATGACAATTTCTGACATAGGGCAAGCATGAGAGGTCATGGTGAACGCTACCTTAGCGATGCTGTTATTGACGTTAATATCGTAAATCAAACCAAGATCTATTAGATTTTCACCGATTTCTGGATCAATCACAGACTGTAGTGCCTGATAAATAAGTTGTTCTTTTGTATTTAGTTGATTGAAAATAAGTGACATGGTCTTTAATGTAAAAGTGTCTTTAGCGCACCTGTTGCACCGTCTATATTTTTATTCATGGCATCACTCTGATATTTGATAATACCGTGACTATCTAAAATTGAAATTGTGGCATCGTGCTCATAATCGCCAGACTGTACTTTTTTGTATTTGATTCCCAATGTGACAGCCAGCTTTCTAACTGCGCTCGCATGACCTTGTGCTAACACCCAAGACGGCGATGTGATCGAATGTTTCTTGGCAAACTCAGCAAGTTTTGCGGGGGTATCCCGTTCTGAATCAAATGAAAATATAGCAAAGTTAACTTTGTCTACCTGATTAGCGGGCAGCGCACGCTCTATGCGTTTAATATTTTGCACGGTGAGCGGGCAAACATATTGGCAAGAAGTGTAAATCATTGCGACGACAGTGGGCTTGCCGCTTAGATGACCAAGTTGAAAGGGTTTGCCATCCGCTGAAACCCACTGGTCTGTGATATTGAATACTGAATCCGAACTTGGGGCGAAAATTACGCTGTCTTGCTTGTTTTGATGGTGATGCTCATGTTCATGATTCTCAGCAATAGCTGGTAATGTGTATGTGAACAAGAGAGAAAGCAGTAGATTAATTTTTAAATGGTTTTTCATTACATGGTTTTTCATTTTGTATCCTTTGCACAGCGGAACCCTAAATTTTTACCCGTAAAATTACCTCTTAAGCTTTCACGGTATGAATACCTCATAAATGCCGCATAGTCGCCAAGGTTACTGGCATTTAGACTGCCACTTCCGCAAAACAGAGTTTTGTCCCCAGAGTTTCTTGAGTCAGGTGGCGCCATGTAACTGTTAAAGTCTTCAGTCCATTCCCATATGAGCCCGGCCATGTCTAAGATGCCAAAGCCATTCGCTGGTTTAGATCCGACGACAGGTAATGCTTTATTAGGCACCGAGTACCAGGCCATAATCTGTTTTTGCAGATTGTCTGTATCGCGGTCATTATCGGTCAGCGTGTATTCCCATTCATCGGTTGAAGGCAGACGTTTATCCTGTGCTTCACAATAAGCCGCCGCCGCAAACCACGACACATTGACTACCGGTTTATCAAGGTCTGCCGAGTCGGCCGAACCTTGCGCATTTTTCCAATGTTCTAGATAGTGTGAATCAGTGAATATCTTCTTGATATTCGATTGATGCCATTCTGGATGTTTGTTTACAAACGCCAAAAACTTGCGGTTAGTGACCGGAGTTGCATCCAACCAGAACGCATCTACAGATGTTGCTGGAGATGTCGCTGGTACTGAACTATTATTTGTATCAACTTTCTTCAAAAAGAACGGCGTGAAGCTACCTTTTGGCACTAGTACCATATCGTCAACCCGCACCATATCCTCTGCTGATACTGACGCTGCCAAGAATAAGCAGTTAGACAGTACCAGTATTGATATGAAAGTTAGTTGATTACTCTTCATGTTTTACTGTGGTGATGCGGTGTGTTTTTACATCATCAGGGGTTACTTCATCACCGTCATTATCCCAACTGTTGTAGATATAAGTTAGCACGTTAGCGACTTCTTCATCACTTAAGCTCCATGAAGGCATGACACCATTATATTCACTGCCATTGACAATTAGCTTACCTTGCAGACCACCAGTAACAGCCTTGATTGCGGCTGGTTTTGCACCTTTAAGATAATCAGCTTTAGCTAAAGGAGGAAATGCCTGCGGTACACCTACACCAGTGGTTTGGTGGCAGGCGGCACAGTTCGTGTTATAAATGCCTTCACCCAGTTTGATACGGTCCGCTTTGGTTTTAGCAGTAGGTGCCTGTGACTGTGTGGCAACTGTGTTTCTCATGCTAGTGCCTTCTGGTAGATATACTTCATCTGTCATCTTCCCAGAGTATAGCGTTTTGTCCTCATCACCAGATACTTTAAGCATACCTAGCGCACCTTTGTTGAATGCCCTAGTTAGTGAGTGGTCCACCATAATGTATGTGCCAGGTACATTGACTTTAAATTCCATATAAGCCGCGCCACCAGCAGGAATCATGGTGGTTTGTACGTTTTTGTCAGGATTGGTAGTGCTGCCTTCGTGATTCACTTTATCAAAAATTTCGCCAATGACGTGGAATGATGAAGTCAGATTAGGGCCACCAACGCCAACGTATAATCTGACGGTGTCGCCTTTCTTAGCTTTCAACGCATTATCACCGGTCAATGAGCCTGCCGAGCCATTGAAAACTACATAATCTGGCTTCTCGTCGATTGCTTTGGTCATGCTGAAAGCTTGTAAACCTTGCTCACCGTTTTTACCCTGAGTGTAAAAATCGCCCTGCATCACATAGAACTCATGGTCAACTTTAGACATACCTTCTTTAGGCTCTACTAAAATTAGACCGTACATGCCGTTGGCTACGTGCATGGCTACTGGTGCTGTTGCACAATGGTAAACATATAGGCCTGGATTGAGAGCTTTAAAAGAAAATACCGAGCTATGGCCTGGTGCCGTCAATGAAGCTGCTGCGCCGCCGCCAGGGCCTGTGACCGCATGCAGATCAATATTGTGTGGCATTTTGTTATCCGGGTGGTTATTGAGATGGAACTCAACCTCATCGCCCTCGCGGATGCGGATAAATTTGCCTGGAACTTTGCCGCCAAAGGTCCAAAACGTGTAACTCACGCCATCAGCCAACTTGCCTTCTAGCTCTTTAACCTCTAAGTTAACAATTACTTTTGTGGCGTGCTTTCTTGTGATGCGTGGTGGCACTTCAGGGGCATCAGTCAGTGTCGCAACCTCACTACCGATGACTTTATTGTCTGATTTTTTTACGATTTGCGCTGCATTTGTTATATTGGCTAAACATAATGCTACGCCTAATATGAATAATTGAATCTTTTTCATGGCTTCCTCTTCCCCTTTTAATTTACAACATCCAAACAAAAGATCGATGAACGGGATAAATTGATGAATTAAGACTTCTAGCTACTCATCTTATTGAAGTTACTTAGAATATAAATTGATGCATATCAATATCTAGAAATTATAATTTTTAAAGTGACTGTGTTTGAATATGCATCACAATACAATCAATTTTTAAGTGATAACCCACTTGGTTCATCTTATCCTAGTGGTAGATGATTCATACATCATTTAATTTTATATATTCATCAATGAATTATATGTTGCATATTATATGCAACATATATAAAATCTATCACTATTATGCAAATTACAAAATTCACTGATCTAGGTTTAAGAGTGCTGATGTATCTCACGCAAGAGGTTAATCCATCTACTGTGACGATCAATGAAATTGCAAAACAGTTTGATGTCCCTAGAAATCATCTGATTAAAGTAGTGTCTAGATTAAATAAATTAAATTGGGTAATTGCAACGCGTGGGAGAGCAGGTGGTTTGAAACTTGGGGTATTGCCATCCGAATTAAAGTTAGGAAATGTGTTACGTGAGCTTGAGAATAAAACCTCGCTTATTAATTGCGCTGAGCCGCTTTGCGTTTTGAGTGGACAATGTAATTTAAAGGAAATACTAGATCATGGCTTAAATAGCTTTTATGAAGAGATGAATAAGTACAGCTTGCAAAGTATTGTTGATCATAAAACTCAACAAGCGGTTATTAAGTTACATCAGCGCTATGTGGGATAGTGTTTAAGTGTATTGAGATCAATAGTTAATTAAATTTGTAAATCAGTTTTACCAAACACTCACGCGAGTGTTTTTTTTGAACATAAATGTTGCATTTAAAATGCAAGTTAAAGGAGATGGGATGTTATCAGTGCAAGCAAAACCATATATAGATGCAAGTGTTCCAGTCTTAAGGCAGCATGGCTTAGCCATCACCACCATGTTTTATAAAAACATGTTTGAATCACATCCGGAACTAAAAAATCTATTTAATATGGGTAATCAGGCAAATGGGTCGCAACAGCAATCTTTAGCCGCAGCAGTGTTTGCTTATGCTGCAAATATTGAAAATAGCGCAGCACTTGCACCGGTAATAGAGCGCATCGTACATAAGCATGTTTCTGTTGGTATTAAACCTGCGCATTACCCAATTGTTGGTAATCACTTAATTGGTGCGATTAAAGGTGTGTTGGGTGACGCAGCAACGCCTGAGTTACTCGCAGCTTGGGAAGAGGCATATGGTCTTTTGGCTGACGCACTCATTGATGCCGAAAATAGATTATATCAAGATAATAATCAACTTCCGGATGAGTGGCTAAAATTGAAAGTATCAGAAAAAACGCATCAATCAGATGATGTGGTGACCTATACATTACAAGCGAACGATCAGTCACCCTTACCAAAATTCAAACCTGGACAATACATCAGTGTGGCTGTGCATCTAGATGACTTGAATTTAAGGCAGATTAGGCAATATAGCTTGTCTGACGCTAATCAACATCATACATACAGAATTACAGTAAAGCGTGAAAAGGGCGATGAGTATAAGCCACGTGGTAACGTATCAAACTGGCTGTATCATCATGTGAGAGTGGGGAGTGTGATTGACGTTAGTTATCCATGTGGAAACTTCACTCCTGATATCTTAAATGAGCAACCCATCGGGTTAATTTCAGCTGGTGTTGGTATCACGCCAATGATTTCAATCATCAAAGAAATTTCTGCTAATAATCCTACTCGTAAAGTGTTGTTTGCACATGCTGCTAGAAACAGAGCTAGCATTGCACATTTAGACGAAGTCCAGCAGGCTAAATGTGTGTTGAATCATCTAAAAGCCGTTTTCTTTTTGAATGAGTCGAAAAAAGAAAATATAGATGAACGAGAAGGGCGTATGGATTTGACTGATTATATTTCAAATGAGTTTAAAGATGGTTTCTATTACATCTGTGGACCACAAACATTTATGGATGATCAGCGAGATGCGTTATTAGCGCTTGGTGTAAATCCAAACAATATTCACCGAGAAGTATTTGGCCCTGAAAGTCTTAACCACATCATTTAATGGTGCGTTAATGCATTAATTCGGTGAGATATTAAAAAAATGTCTTGCCGATTTTGAATGGATTATTTAAATAATCCATTCACTTAAATGAATAATTTTTTTTGACTTTTATGTTGCTAGTGTTGGCGTAGTTATTGCTTGGTCATTCTTAGACTATTTGATCATAGAAAAGAAAAACCAGCATATGAAATTATATTTGAATACCTCAAATCAGACTTTTGATTTTGCCGACATTGATCTACCTCATATACACCATTCAGAAAAGTCAGTGTTTATTTTTGACTTTGATGATGAGAAATCATTAACAGATATCCTCAATCAGCTTGCGGACAAGCTACCAGAACAGGTCCTTGAAAACTCCTACGTGATGATCGCAAAAGATGCTAATCCAACGGATCCAGCAGAGACGATTGCAGGCATTGTCCCATTTAATATTTTTTATACTAGGCGTCTGCATTCATGGTTGCTAGATGATATTAGTTTGCATGTGCAGATTTATTTTCAGCCTATTGTTGATTTTACCCAGAACGGAAAAATTTTTGCCTATGAGGCCCTGTGTCGCATCAAGGATCCCTCTGGAGAGTTGTTGAATGGTGAGGAGTCATTTAAGTTGGCGAGCCAGCTTAAATGTAGCGAAGAATTGGATATTGCTTGCCAACAAAGCGCATTGGTTGGTAAAGCAAATTTAATTGCACCAGGTACGCCTATCTTCATTAATGTGCTGCCACAAACCATTATGAAAAAGCGCTGGCTGACCTTAATGATGGAAGCACTGAGCAAATATGGCATTGAGCAGCGTGAAATTGTGATTGAAATTGTTGAAAGTGAAAAAGTATCCCCAGAGCTTTTATCAGAGTGTTGTGATGAGATTCGTGCTCATGGCCTTCGTATTGCACTTGACGACATGGGATCAGGCTTTAATGGCTTGCGTACACTGGCTGCTGTTCGTGCGGACTATATTAAAATTGATAGAGCGATTGTTCATGAAGCACAAGGCAGTCGTGTACGTACCGTATTGTTGGAGGCTATTATCTCAATGGCGCAAAGACTAGGCTGCACTGTTGTGGCAGAAGGCTTAGAACGCGTGGAAGACATTAACTTCTGCCTGGATCTTGGGCTTGCTTATGCGCAGGGATACTATTTTGCAAAACCAGAAAGTAAGCCTACCCAGTCAGTAGCGGCTTTACCTAAGCAGGATGAAGCTCATCGCTCTCATATTCCAGATGAGTTCCGGATTGGAGAGTTTGTGATGCGCGGGTTAACGATAGAGGTTAATACTTCCATTGAAAAGGCGAGAGAAATTTTCCGGGATAACCCTGATACTGAAATTGCTGTGGTGTTGGATAATTTGCGGCCTATCGGTTTGCTCAAGAGAGGAAAGGTATTTACTCAGCGTAGCAGTTCATTAGGTGCTTATTGTGATGCATTGCCAAAATTGATTACCAGTCGCACTCCTTCATCATTATTAGCACGAGGACTCTATCTAGAGCGTGGAGATGCCGAGCCCTGGATTATGGTGGGCGATGATGGCGTCTACATCGGCATTCTACAGCCGCTAGAGATTATGGCACAGTTGATCAGTCGTAAGATGAGCACTGGCAGTCTACACCCACTTAGTCAGCTCACCACGGGACCAACATTACGGCAATCGCTTGATGTCAGCATACGCAATAATCCCAATACGGTATTAGTCTATATTGATCTTGATCACTTTAAGGCCTACAACGACAGATATGGGTTTATACGTGGCGATGCCATGATTCGCCTATTGTCAGAAATTGTTAGGCAGGAATTTCTTGGCGCTACAGGGACGTTGGTCGGTCACATTGGAGGTGATGATTTTGTGTTGATTCTAGATCATATCAACACAAAACTTGAAGACAAATTGCTGGATGTGATCTACCATTTCCAAGACCTCGCCAGCCATTTATATGACACATCAGACCTAGAGCGTGGTTTTTTTACTACTGAGGATGGTAGTGAGCATCCAGTTGCCAGCATCTCAATCGCCATCGTCAATGGTAGTCAAGGTGTGCTGTCCAATAGTGTAGCTGCTGCAGAGCGTGCGGCTTACCTAAAAAAAATTGGTAAATCCAACATAGGTAGCATCATTGTTGTGGAAGATGTTACGCCTAGACTTGTGGTGCCAGAACATGAGGTACATTCTGATTGGCAGGCACGTGCGCTAGAGGCGTTGCAATCCCTACTTAAATATCGTCGCTCGGAAGACTCACACTGCATGGATGGTTGTTTCACTGATTATCCGTTCTTTGAGGTGGTATTTGAGCTTAATTCCAACGGGATGCAGAGATATCCAAATTGGATTAATCCAAACATGTACGGCAAGATTAAAGCAGGTGGGGCAGGGGTTGATCGTAGCCTTCAAGCTTATTACAACGAAGCGCATAAAGCGTTAAAACCCTATATCTCTAACATTTACCTATCAACAGCGACTGAGGATTTTTGTTTGACGGTATCGTTACCTATTCTAAATCAGGTGGGTGGGTTGGAATCAATACTTGTTGCTGACATCAGTATTGCTGCAATGGCGATGCTGAGTAGCAACATTGTAGCGACAGATAAGAAGAGTTGATGAGTGTGGATATCATAGCATTATGCATAGACTAAGTTAGGTGAGAAATTTCTTGCTTTAATTGCATCATTCATTGCCGAAATGTGCTGCTATCAACGCACAAGGTCATCATGTTGATGGCCTTGTGAATTCGAGATTGAGCATTGCATTTCTCCTTTGCCAATTCCATGCGTCTGTGCACATTTGAGCAATATTGCGTTTAGCCTCCCAACCAATCAATCTTTCTGGCATTGTTGCAGGAATCTGGGTCTGCAATTCGTATTGATTCACTCTCGTTTTTAAACAGTCTAGAGTATAGTCCTACCTTAAAAGAGCATTTGAACCGTTATCTTTGTGTATCATTTAGTCAGCTTGTGCAGGCTGCGATTTGTAATCGCTTTCACTTTGTGGAGGAAAGGCTTGCGCGCTTGTTGCTGATGATTCGAGATCGTGCACATTCTGAGTCTTTTTACATTACACAAGATTTATTGGCGCAAATGCTTGGTGTGCGACGTGTTGACGTTACAAAAGCAGCATTAGCATTGCAGCATAAAAGTTTAATTGGTTACAGTAGAGGCTATGTCGTGATTAGAAACGTTGCTGGTTTAGAGCACGAAGCTTGCGCATGTTATCTGGAAGATAAGGAAATCTATAATCGTATGCTTAATAAAGGAACGGTTAAGTTAACAGCTAATCACTAATATCAACAGTGAATAAAAAATGAATACTAAAAGAATAAATGTAGACGCACTCATGGCAATTAGCGATGTGCGCTTTGGCACTAGCGGTGTGCGCGGCTTAGTAAAAAGAATGACTGAAGAAGTCTGTTATGCATACACAGCAGCTTTTTTGCAAGAGGTGGTCGCTAAGTCTGATGCAGTCAATCAGGCAGATAAAGCTAACTTGGTCATATTAGGCCATGATTTACGGCCAAGTAGCCCACATATTGCCAGTGTTTGTGCTGCAGCGATTACCAACTCTGGCGGACAAGTAATATATGCTGGCGCTTTACCAACGCCGGCGCTTGCTTGTTATGCCAAGCATCACCATGCCTCAGCTATTGTTGTGACAGGTAGCCATATTCCATTTGACCGTAATGGCATCAAATTTTATGGGGAGCATGGAGAGATATCTAAAGCCGAGGAGTTTGCCATACAGCATGCGACAGTCAACTTACCTGCAACATCAATGACGATGGCATTACCACTTTCGGATAAGCAAGTTGAATCATATTACATCCAGCGTTATGTTGATTTTTTTGGAGATGCTAACTTTAAAGGATTACGTGTAGCCATTTATGAACACTCAGGCGTCGCAAGAGATTTGCTACGTACTATCCTAGAAGCATTGGGTATTGAGGTGATTACCTTGGGACGCACTAATGAGTTTGTTCCAATTGATACAGAAGCTGTTAGACCGGAAGATGTTATTCAAGCATCTAATTGGGCGAAAGAATATGCATTTGATGCCATCTTCTCAACGGATGGTGATGCTGATCGCCCACTGATAGGTGATGAGTTAGGCCAATGGATGCGTGGCGATATGGTGGGCATTCTCTGTGCAAAGTATCTTGCCGCGGATGTTGTCGTTACCCCAGTGAGCAGTACCTCGCTTACTGAGCAATCAGCTTGGTTTAACCAGGTGGTACGCACCAAAATTGGCTCTCCATATGTAATCTCAGGGATGGAGCATGCAAATACGCAAACTACTGGTCTAATTGTCGGTTTTGAAGCCAATGGAGGCTTTTTACTCGGCAGCGACGTGATAATAGGTAATAAAAAGTTAGAAGCACTCGCCACGCGTGATGCAATATTACCAATGTTAGCAATACTTGCCATGGCGCGAAAACAAGGTTGTCAATTATCTGCGTTAGTCGCTAGCTTGCCTAATCGATATACCTTTAGTGATCGTTTACAAAATTTTCCAAAAGAGAAGAGTTCAGCATTGTTGAATGTATTACAACACGATGCAGCGCGTGCCCAGTTAATGATGGCGCCAAATGCAGGTGGAATTGTTTCAATTGATATGACAGATGGATTTCGTGTGAGCTTTAGTTCAGGTGATATCGTGCACCTAAGACCTTCTGGCAATGCACCTGAATTACGTTGCTATGCTGAATCTGACACACAAGAAAATGCACAGTTGTTATGTACTCATTGTTTAGAACGCGTGGCGACCCATGTTTGACTGAGCCCGATAACTGCTCAGCTAATATCAAATAGTCGTCATTGATCTAAGTACATTCAACATTAAATTACTTAATCCATCATAACCCAATCAAAGCCTTAAAAATAAAAGGCTTTGATTGATTAAACACGCGTAAAAAGCTAACCATTACTTTTACGTTTAGCAGTAAATCCTAACATACCTAGCCCAACTAGCATCATTGCATAAGCTTCTGGTTCAGGCACTGGTGTAGCGGTGTACCATCCACTGTTGCCTTGCTCGCGAGTTAATCCCTGTACGTGAAGCGCAAACGAGTCTGCAGACAAAGTGACCTCTTGAGTATTGCTCTTGAAAGTAATAAAAAATCAATTAGCTCGATTTAATGTGGTAACTGTAAAATCAAGTGCTGAGCAAGTACAAATAATGCCTGCAAACAGAAAGTGAATAAAACAGCATTATTGTGTTTTCTCTCAGGGTAAGCACTATGTTTGTCGTGACTCAGCAAGCTTTAGCAAGTTTTTTTGCCCTTATTGAGCCAGCTGCTGACGTTTATACTCCTTACGTTTCATTGCCAGATAGTCTTCTTTTTGCACTTCTTGTAGTTGAGTTGTGAATCGCCACCAATCTTATAGACACTAATCAGCCGTTTTTCTGAATTGATTTTCGTAGTCTATCGGAGATAACAAGTTATTGGAATTATGACGTCGTTTTGGGTTGTAGAACAACTCTATGTAGTCAAAGATATCTTGCCTTGCTTCATCTCGATGGTTGTATATTTTTCGTTTAATCCTTTCACGTTTGAGTAATTGAAAGAAGCTTTCAGCCACAGCATTATCATGGCAGTTGCCACGGCGACTCATGCTCGACTCCAGATTGTGGGCTTTTAAGAATATATCCCAATCCTCACTGGTGTACTGGCTACCTTGATCAGAATGTATTAACACCTTGCTTTTAGGTTTCCTGCGCCATACCGCCATCAGCAACGCATCTAATACCAGCTCTTTAGTAATCCTTGACTGCATAGACCAACCCACAATTCGCCTAGAGAATAAGTCCATCACCACTGCAAGATATAGCCAGCCTTCATGGGTGCGGATATAGGTAATATCCGTCACCCATGATTGGTCTGGATGAATGGGATTGAACTGCCTGTTTAACGTGTTGGGACTGGTCAAGTAAGGCTTGCCACCATAATGCCTTGGCTTACGGTAACCGACCTGTGCTTTTAAGCCATGTGTATGCATCAAGCGATAGACACGATTAATGCCGATATGCTCACCCAAAGCACGCATATCGCTATGCACTTTACGATAGCCATACACGCCACCAGATTCCAGCCAGCATTGCTTAATCAATCCCGTTTGGCGCTGGTCATTTCTATAGCGTACTGAATGTGGCTGCTTTAACCAGGCATAAAAGCCGCTGGGATGAACTTCTAGCATCTGGCACAGCCATCTTGTTGGCCAACAGTCCTGATGTTCGTTGATAAAGGCATATCTTAGTCGGACTGCTTCGCGAAGTATGCCGCGGCTTTTTTTAGCAAATCACGTTCTTCTGTGACACGCTTTAACTCTTTGCGTAAACGATTGAGTTCAGCTTGCTCTGTGTGTTTGGTTTGGTGGATCGCTGCGTCGGGGCCATACTTCCTGACCCAGGCATAGAGGCTGTCTACAGTGACATCGAGTCGTTTTGCCACATCGGAGACTGCATATCCACCTTCTGTAATTTGGCGGACTGCTGCTAGTTTGAATTCTTCTGGATAACGTTTACCGCTCATTTGTCGCCTTTCTTTAGTTGCCATTATTACGGCTCCAAGGTGTCTAGTAAACTAGTGGCGATTCATTGCATACTGGTCAGTTGAGTTATACCAGCTTAGTAAACGTTGTTCCAATATGTCTTGCTCTGGTGTATTTATCTCCGCTAGGTAAGCATCAATCGCTAGGTAGTAGCGCATAGTATTACGTTCAATGACACCGCGCACTCCCTTAATATACTCAGGCTTCCCGTCTGCTGACTTACCTATGATGGTGAATCCAATTTTATTCCTGCCAATGGTTGCCAAATAACCTTGCATGGCTAAGTTACCTCTTAAACCAAACTTATACGCATAGGTGAAATGCAAAAAAGTGAGTCCACCTTTGATTGGTATGGCTTCTACTAAGATGCGGTAATCACTTGTGCTTAAAGGGCCCTTTTCAGCATTAAGCTCTATGGCAAAGTGATTAGGTGTGGAGTTAATCTCTTGATAGTTAAACTCCACTTGATTCGCGTCAGCTAATGGCTGTTCATCTTTTTTACCGATATATACACTCAGTACTGTCTTTTCTTGTTTGTTGGCAGCATGACAATATTTGACATTAATGTGGAGTATTAGCAAATCGCACCAATTCTCAGGGTTGGTAAGTGCTTTGTTGACTGTAGCAAATGGATAACTGACCACAGCAAAGATTTCACCTTTCAAGTTATCTGATGACTCCATAGAGCTCATATGGAGAGGGCGTTTAAATTGATTGTTATTCAGCTGTTTTGATAACTCCGTGTACTTGTCTCTCAATCGCGTGTTCTGTGTAGCTGACTCGGCTGCGAAAGAGCTTTGAGCACCAAGGAAAAAGCTGACAATCATTAATACAGATATCCAATACATATTTATCCTTAAAAAGTATGTCTTATCAATTAACTTCTAGTGCTAGTAGTGACAAGTGAGGTCATCATCGAATCTCGCTTCCTTTGATGCGTTTACTGAGCCAGCGTTTTCTCCACACCATGGAGTGCCCATTGTTAGGGTGTTAGAGTAAGACCAGCATTTATGAACTGAATTTCTAGCCTATGAACTGAATTTCTAGCCTATGAACTGAATTTCTAGCCTAAGATGACGGTATTAATTTATTGATGATTGAGGAAGGGTAAGCTAGTCAAGATTAGTCGACCGAGCCTATAGTTGGCCATACATGATTCATGACTGATGTTTTAGCGTGTAGTTAAGCTTTACTATAATCGACAAAAGCATGCTGTTGTTAAAACTCACGGCGAAATGATGTGATGTTGGTGGGTAAGATGTTACCTATCATGACCTAATTAGTTGAACTAACCTAGCTTATTATTTATTAAAATGACACCGCACTATTTTGCTTAGTTTTAAGTACTTAAACTCTTCGCTCTATTTTGAGACATTCGTGCTCTTAGCATAGAGTGATTTTCATTATTATAGCATAGAGTGATTTTCATTATTAATAGGCTGTATTGATGAGGACTAGTCGATTCACCTCAATCATATTCACACTCCTGTTTGTTTTGATTAAAATTTTGATGCTTTAGGTGAGTTCTATATTCGCAGATGTTTGTAAAGGCAATCTGTGCGATACCGCACACACCATTTTAATCTTATGTGTTACTAATGAAATTGGTTAAACCAACATTTGTTACGTAGCTAATTGACTATGCACTTAGCATTTATCTTGGAGTGGCTTAAAGAGTAACAGTTTGAACTGCTCAAAAGAGCTTATGACGATAGGAATAGCATATTAGAAAAGTAATAAGCAATCGTTAATAAGTATCAAGATGTGAACTTAACTTGAAATAATCATTATTTATTATGTTTTACAAAGGAGTCACGTATGAAAGTAACCTCAATTAAATTATCAGCATTTACGATTGCTTGTTTAGTTGGCCTAACAGCTTGCGACAACCCAAGTACAGCAGAAGATGCAGGAAAAGAAATAGATATAGTTGTTGAAAAAGCTGAAAAAAAGATAGAGCAGGCGAGTGAAAAAATGGGAGAGTCTAGTGATCAGGCTGTGGTGGAGGTAGAGGATGCTACGATAACAGCTAAGATAAAAGCCGCTTTTATTGCTGAATCTACAATTAAAAGTCTAGATATCAATGTAAGTACAACGGATGGAGTGGTAACGCTTACAGGCATTGCAGACTCGCCGGAAAGTAGCCAAAAAGCCACTGATGTTGCAATGCTAATATCAGAAGTTAAAAAGGTAGAAAACCAGCTTATTGTCAAGCGCTAAAAACACAAAAGGCCTACGTTAATACTACTGTAAGCCTTTATATATATTGGCGTCCCCACGGGGATTCGAACCCCGGTCGCCTCCGTGAAAGGGAGGTGTCCTAGGCCTCTAGACGATGGGGACCTAAGAAATATTACTATTTAAAACAGTGCGCAAAATTTCTAACACGCAATTTTTATTTTTGCCACTAAGATATAATAAGACTATCTATATATTGGCGTCCCCACGGGGATTCGAACCCCGGTCGCCTCCGTGAAAGGGAGGTGTCCTAGGCCTCTAGACGATGGGGACCTAAGAATTTACCGCTTTACTACAAGTGCCGCATTTTACTACAATTTGCTAATAAATCGAAGTGATTTTTCACATTTTGGTGGAGGTAAGCGGGATCGAACCGCTGACCTCTTGCATGCCATGCAAGCGCTCTCCCAGCTGAGCTATACCCCCAAAACCTACGTACTTTTGCTTTCAAAGCGTTGCAGTGTTAGCGAGGCGCAATATTAAAGATGGGCGCGGGCCTTGTCAATCACTTTCATCCTAATTTGCTTAAAAACTCAAAAAATTAATACATGTGTCTGATTGACGATGTGCATCTTAATTTTTGCTATTAACCTCGAATGTTAGATTGGCTTTCAAATTGCGTTAATTCCACGCGAGGTTGGGGCTGCCAGCCTTGTTTACGGTGTTCAGCGATCACATTGGTAAATACTCCGCCTCTTACATAGAACTTAGCGGTTACTCTCATGAATTTAGGTTGGGTAGCTTCAACTAAATCATCAAGAATGCTATTGGTGACAGCTTCATGGAAACATCCTTCATCGCGGAATGACCACATGTAAAGTTTTAGGCTTTTAAGTTCTACACAAAGTTGATCAGGAATGTAATCCAAATAAATAATAGCAAAATCTGGCTGGCCAGTTTTTGGACATAAACAAGTAAACTCTGGAATTTCCATATGAATATGAAAATCACGTTTCGTGTTCGGGTTTTCAAATGTCTCTAATGTTTTAGAGGGTTGTGCGGTTGGTTTTGCACCTAGTGAGTGTTCGGTCATGATAGATAGTAGAGCTTTTAGCTTAAAAAACGTTATTATAACGTTCTAAGTCAAACCTAATTAGTAAAAGTTCATTTTGCGTTTAACTCACCTAAAACTCTCTGGTTTTAAATCTTTTGTTGATCCGACAACATTGCACATTCATGGGCAGCGTGTTGGCGTGGTTGGCCCTAACGGTTGCGGTAAATCCAATGTGATGGAGTCTGTGCGCTGGGTGCTGGGTGAATCTTCAGCAAAAGAGATGCGTGCAGATGCGATGGACGCAGTTATTTTTAACGGCTCTGGCAACCGAAAGCCTATTTCAAGAGCTAGTGTCGAACTGGTGTTTGATAACAGCCTTGGCGGTGCATCTGGGGCTTGGTCCCAATATGCGGAAATTTCAGTTAAGCGCGTAATCGAGCGAGATAAGGGTTCTACTTACTATATTAATAATACCGTTGTGCGCCGCAGAGACGTGGCCGATTTGTTCTTAGGTACAGGCTTAGGTGGTCGTGCTTATGCAATTATTGGTCAAAACACAATCAACCGTATTGTTGAAGCGCGTCCTGAAGAAATGCGTATTTTTCTTGAGGAGGCTGCTGGGGTTAGTAAGTATAAAGAGCGGCGTAAAGAAACCGAGCAGCGACTCCGAGATACCCGTGAAAACCTATTGCGTGTAGAAGACATTGTGCGTGAGCTTGACTCGCAGATTTTACGTTTACAATCGCAAGCCGTTGTTGCTGCACAATATAATCAAATGCAAGAGGCTTTAAATATTACCAAAGCACAAATTTGGTTATTGAAAAAGCGTGATGCAAGCGCGCAATGGGAAAAATCACAGCGCATGGTTGAAAAGCTCGTAAATGAGCTCGAGGCACAAATGGCAGGGTTGCGAAGCAGTGAAAGCACATTGGAAACATTGAGGCAGCAACACAGTGCGTCTAGTGAGGCAGTGAATATAGCGCAGTCTGCATATTATGAAGCAAATGCAGAGGTTTCTAATCTTGAGAATCAAGTCAAAAATACCACCGATGCTAGAGAGCGGTTGCAACTGCAACTGCAACAATTACTTGCTCAGCTAGAAAAGAACACTCATCAGCATCATTTAGTAGAAGAGGCACGTGCATTAGCACAGGCTGATCTAATCAAAGCTGATGCCGATTTTTTTGATACTGATAGTGCTGTGAAATCCGCTAGCGAGGCTGTGCCGCTCAAATCACACGAATATCAGGCGGTACTTTCAGCTTTTAATGCTAGTCAGTCAGCATGGCTAAATGCAGAGCAACGTTTGCGTTTAGAGCAGGCGAATATGACGCATTTATCTCGCGCAGCTTTGGAAACTCGCGAACAGTTAACACGCTTACAACAGAGTTATGATTCGTTGCAAATCCCTGCTGATAGTTTAGTGCTTGAAAAGCAATCTCAGTTGAGCGCTCTAGAATTGGAAATGACTGAACTTGAGCAGAAAAATGCCAGTGCAGTGAAACAAGAGCAGGCATTGCATGCCGAAATTAAAGCTAATCGAGATGAAGCACATCAATATCAGCGAGCATTACATGTGCTAGAAGCTGAAATTAGCTCGTTGACAAAGCTACAAAAGTCCATGCGGCAGGTAGATAATGCATCTGCCTTGGGTGTATGGCTTAGCAGCGTTGGGCTCAGTGATAAGCTAGACGAAAATCTTCGAGTATGGCAGGCTGTTCGTATTAAGACTGGCTGGGAAACTGCATTTGAGGCCTGTTTAGGAGCAAAGCTCAATGCTATCTCATGTAGCTACTCAAATATTAACGCCAGCTTGCTTAATAGAGCGCCTTTAGCATTGACGTTAGCTGTTACTTCCGATGCTGATACCCAAGTCAAAACACCACATCCTTACACTGAGATGTTCTCGCTAATCGAATATGTGGAGCCTAATTATGTAGCTGTGTTACAAGATTGGCTTACTGGTGTCTATATCCATCACAATAATGATATGGATATAGTGCAGGCAGCACGCATGCTAAATCATGGTGAGTGTTTAGTAAATCAATATGGCGATACCTATACTCGACATAGCGTGACTTACTTTGGTGAGCAATCGTTATTGCATGGGGTACTTGAACGACAATCTCGTTTAACTAACCTTGAAGCAGAGCTGCCAGCAGCTCAGGAGAGGTTGTCGTTAAAAAACAACCAAGTAACAATGCTGGAAACTAAATTGCAGCAATTACGCACGATGCAGCATGCACAGCAACAGCAATTGAAGCTGGTGACTCAACAGGCGCACCAGTTAAATCTAAATTTACAACAGCTTAAACAGCAGCAAGCTAACGCAATACAGCGACAAAAAATGTTGCAATCTGATTGCGGACAAGCTGAAGAAAAGTTGAACAATCTTCAATCTGAATGCGCTCAAAAACAAGCGCTATTAACTGAGGTTTCGGATACTCTTGTATTGCTCCAGTCTGAAAAGCAAACGATGGAAGTGAAGAGGCAGGCTGCGGAAAGTCTGTTAAACGAAGCACGTTCGCAGTTACAAACAGCTGAACGATTGCATCAGGAAAAGAGTTTCAATGTAAAATTAATTAATAATAATATCAATGAATTAAACGCTAAAATTGAGTTATTACATGAGGATGAGCTTTCGTTAAAGCTACGTATTGAGGACGTTGAAGCTACGTTGACTGCAACCAAAATGGAGACGTTGAAAGCTAACTTGGAGATGGCGTTAACCACTAAAATCCAGCGAGAGTTTGTATTGGTAAATGCCCGCAATGCCATGATTGAAAGTGAGGCTGTGTTACAACAACAAGAGCGTTTAAGGATGCAGTTAGAGCAGCAGTTACACCCGCTGAGAGATAAGTTAGAGGCTAGCCGTTTAAGTGAGCAGCAAGCACGTATCTATTTTGAACAATGTCAAACTGAGCTTACGTCATTAAATATTGAAGAAGCCGTACTGGATAATCATTTAAAACAACATGCTAGCCTAGAGGTCAAGGTGAGTGATCTTGAAAAGTACAAAGCCCAGTTAGTCGCGGATATTGAGGCTTTAGGTGCTGTAAACTTGGCCGCAATAGAAGAGTTAGCATCAGAGCAAACACGTAAGCAATATATAGATAGCCAGTGCCGCGATTTAACTGACGCGAGTAAAACATTAGAAGATGCTATTCTTAAAATTGACCGTGAAACCCGCAGTCGTCTGCAACATACTTATGATGAGGCAAATAAACACTTTAATGAATTGTTTACCACATTGTTTGGTGGTGGGCAGGCGAGATTAGAGTTATTAGGGGACGAAATTCTTGACACAGGAATGCAGGTGTTTGCACAACCTCCTGGTAAGAAAAATAGCACGATTCACTTGTTGTCAGGGGGCGAAAAAGCGCTGACAGCATTGGCATTGGTGTTTGCGCTATTTAGGTTAAATCCTGCGCCTTTTTGTTTGATGGATGAGGTAGACGCACCGCTTGATGATAGTAATACTGAGCGATTCTGTGCCATGGTAAAAAAAATGTCGGAAAGGACACAGTTTTTATACGTGAGTCATAATAAAATTACGATGGAAATGGCGCAGCAATTAATCGGTGTTACTATGCAGGAATCAGGTGTTTCACGCATAGTGGATGTAGACATGGAAGCAGCTGTAAAAATGGTTGAAACGGCATCTTAAAAGCTGTTGTAATTTAGTTGAGAGTTTAATGTAAATGAACGATTTGCAAATAATATTAATCATTATTGGTGCTTTAATCATTGCTGCCGTACTTTTATTTAATTGGTGGCAGGAGCGAAAGTTTAACCAGCAAATAGAAAGTGGCTTTTCAAAGCCACAAAATGACGCATTGCTAAATAATGATGCGCAGACGAATGCTCTCAATGAGTTTGATAATGACTTCGAAGAAGATAACTTTTCTATTGATACTGCACGCTTAAAAGAACATTTTGATCTAGATCGAGGTGACGATCGATTTGTGGCGCTTAATACGATTCACGTTGAAATTGAAGAAGATGTTTTAGATGATATTGATGAGACGTATTCAACTTTAGTAGAAAGACATGAGCATGAGCACGCGCAACTGCCTGCTGATGATTTTGGTGACCAAGTTGATACAGTATTAAATACTACAAATGCCAATACTCAGAGTGCGGTTAATTCGAACACAAAACCAGCGCAGCATGAGGAAATTAAAGCAATCTTTAATGATGCTTTTAATCAAGCAAGTAACCAAGCTAGTAGTTCATTAAGTGCAGCACCTGTTGTCAATGATGCTATCAATCATGTAGAAGAGAACGTTAATGTTCGTCATATCAGTTCCTTAGAAACTATGCCTGCAGAAACGAAACCTGCGGATCAATCAAAATCAGGTGTTGCTAACGATGTAATGAGATCAAGTTTGCCGCCAATGCTGCAATCACAAATGGATTTAATTGCTGTTATTTACTTGGCAAACGAAACTAGCATTTCAAACATCACCGCTAGCATTGGTGGGTTTTTCGAAGATTACGATAAGCCAATTCATTTACATGCATTAGTCAATGAAAGTGAATGGATTTCGCTAACAGCTTTGGAAGCACAGCCTGATATAGTGCACCAAAGCACAAGTAAGATCACCTGTAGTTTACAGTTAGCGGATAGAGCAGGGGCTGTAACTCGTAGCATATTAAATCGCTTTCAATTGGCTGTGGAAACACTGGGCCTTGATATTGATGGACATGTTGAATGGCAAAGTAATGGTGACCCATTATTGGCTGCTTCAGCATTAGATGCCTTTTGTATTGATGTAGATAAAACGATGGGTTTTCATTTAGTTCATGGTGATAACGGTGCTTTTACTGGTACTAAATTAAGAGGCTTAAGCGAGGCGCAAGGAATGGTGCTGGATACAGACGGCACATTCAAATATTATCAAAACACTGATGACCAATCAGCACAGGCGATAGCTTCATCGTCTGTTTCTTTTGTCATGTTTAATCGGGATAACTATTTATTTAATCCAGAAATGTTACGGACAAGCGTAGTAAAAGCCGTGACTTTTCAGCTAGATATCCCACATGTCATGCATTGCACTGAGGCATTTAACCAAATGGTACAAGTGGCAAGACAAATGGAAATTGGTTTAAATGCGGTGCTGGTTGATGATAACAATAGGCCATTAGGTGATATGCAAATCGAAAAAATTCGGCAGCAGCTCAAAGTAATTTACGCCACGATGTTGGTGCGAGGTATCGTACCTGGGTCAGATAGTGCACGTAGGTTATTTTCATAAGTTTCAAGGTTAGATTGAATGTCGGATTCGAAGTTGAGTAGCGCTGAACAGCGCATTTTAGCGTTACGTGAGTTGATTGCGCGTTATGACTATGAGTATTATGGTCTAGATGCGCCATCTGTTCCTGATAGTGAGTACGATAACGTTTACCGTGAACTACAAACACTAGAGAATCAAAATCCAGGGTTAATCACTTCCGACTCGCCAACCCAGCGTGTCAGCGGCTCTTCAGCTAATGCTTTTAACAGCATTACACATCGTCAAGCCATGTTGTCACTCAATAATGCTTTTGAGTTTAACGAGTTAGAGGCTTTTGATAAGCGTATTCGCGATGCATTAGGGGTTACACAAGTTGAATACGCTGTAGAGCCTAAATTTGATGGCTTAGCCATTACGCTCACCTACGAACATGGTATTTTCACCCAAGGTGCTACGCGTGGTGATGGATACACTGGGGAAGATGTGACGCATAACCTGCGTACATTGCGTGCAATACCCATGCGTTTAAATGTAGCTAATCCACCACAATTGCTAGAAGTCCGTGGTGAAGTACTTATGTTAAAACGTGACTTTGATAAACTCAACCAAACACAGTTGGCAAAAGGTGAAAAACTATTTGCTAACCCACGTAATGCTGCTGCCGGTAGTTTAAGGCAATTGGATGCAAAAATTACAGCCACGCGACCACTTACATTTTTTGCTTATGGCTTGGGTGTGGCGGAGGGTGTTCCAACGCTAACCAGTCATCGTGCCGCAATGGACTACTTGGCTAGCTTACATTTCCCAGTCAGTCATGTTCGCGATGTGGTCTATGGTGTAGAGGGGCTTCGTGGTTACTACGAAAGAATAGGCCAGTTACGCCAGCAATTGCCTTTTGATATTGATGGTGTCGTCTATAAAGTTAATCAATTTAATCAGCAAAATGAATTGGGCTTTGTATCTCGAGCCCCTCGATGGGCCATTGCGCATAAGTTTCCTGCGCAAGAGGCGCTAACAGAAGTAGAGGATATCACGGTGCAGGTAGGGCGTACTGGTGCAATTACGCCAGTTGCGAGATTGAAGCCAGTGTTTGTAGGCGGCGTAACAGTGACTAATGCAACGCTACATAATGAAGATGAAATTCGCCGTAAAGATATTTTAATAGGTGACACAGTCAGTGTACGCAGGGCTGGAGACGTTATTCCTGAAGTGGTGAGCGTTGTGCTTGAGAGAAGGCCATCTAATGCGCGCCGTTTTGTAATGCCAACCCTATGTCCTGAATGTGGCTCGCATATACTCAAACAAGAGGATGAAGCAGTTGCGCGTTGTTCTGGAGGGTTGTTCTGCCCAGCACAACGCAAACAGGCGATTACGCATTATGCCTCTCGTCGAGCAATGGATATTGAGGGTTTGGGTGAAAAACTGGTTGATCAACTGGTTGAGGCTAATTTAGTGCACACACTTGCCGACATCTATAAACTTGATATTGCAACACTCAGCAATCTCGAACGTATGGCTAAAAAGTCAGCCCAAAATATATTAGATGCACTTAATGCTAGCAAGGAAACTACGCTTGCTCGCTTTATTTATGCTTTAGGTATGCGTAACGTTGGTGAAGCTACGGCAAAAGACTTAGCAAAGCATTTTGGCAACTTAAAAACTTTGATGGATGCCACCATTGAAGACTTATTGGAGGTCAACGATGTTGGCCCAATTGTTGCTGAGTCAATCAAGAACTTCTTCTCAGAAGACCATAATAAAGATGTCATAGATGCATTATTGGTAGCTGGATTGCATTGGCCAGAAACTGATGGCAGGCAGCAATCAACAGGTAAGCTAAGTGGAAAAACATTTGTATTAACAGGTACTTTACCAACCATGTCACGTGATGACGCCAAAGCGTTAATAGAAGCGGCTGGTGGTAAAGTAGCAGGTAGTGTTTCAAAAAAAACAGACTTTGTTGTTGCTGGCGCAGACGCTGGGAGCAAGCTCGAGAAAGCACAATTATTGGGCATTACGATTCTAGATGAGGCAGATTTATTAGCAGTATTAGCTGAAAGCGAATAATAAATGGTAAATGAAGGCTATCAATTTCAAGATGAGGTGATTGCAATCGCAAAAGAAGCAGGCGAGGCGATTATGCAAATATATTCTACTGATTTTGGTTTTGAAATGAAGTCTGATAACTCACCACTTACTGAAGCTGATATTGCTGCACACGACATTATCGTTGCAAGGCTTCACCAACTTACGCCTGATATTCCAGTGTTATCTGAAGAGTCTGATGCAATAGATATTGGCTTACGTTTGAGTTGGCAAAAATACTGGCTAATCGACCCCTTAGACGGCACGCGCGAGTTTCTTAAACGCAACGGTGAGTTCACCGTTAATATCGCGTTGGTTAGCCAACATCAGTCGATTATGGGCGTGGTGTATGCACCTGTGCCAGGCTTAACTTATTATGCAAGCAAGGGGCAGGGTGCGTATAAACAAATCGGTACAGCACCGATACAAAGAATCCATACAAAAAACTTGAATCTGCAACAGATTACGGTAGCAGGCAGTCGATCACATTCAGATGAAAAGTTTCAGAAATTTATGCATAGCGTAGAAGCTACAACTTTAGTGAAACCTGAACTTATTCGTTTAGGCAGCTCTCTAAAAATTTGTCTCGTAGCGGAGGGCGGCGCCGACGTATATCCGCGCTTAGGCCCAACTTACGAATGGGATACGGCTGCTGCGCATTGCGTTTTGCAGGAGGCTGGTGGTGATATTGTAGATGAGCATGCCGTAACACTGAGTTACAACAATAAACCATCGTTACTGAACCCACATTTTTTTGCGACCGCTGATAAGTCCCAGCAATGGGCAACTTTCTTATAATTTACGTCTATATCATCCATGAGTATCTGTCAAAAATGAAACTACAAAAAACTTTAACAATATTATTTACTTCTTTGTTTTTTAACACGGTTTATGCTGCGAGTGACGATGCATTTTCATGCAACAAAGCTTACGACCAAATGGATTTACCCACAGCTTTGGCGTTTGCATCTAAAGCACTTAGTGCAGATAAAAATGATAAGGAAGCTTTGATATGCCAAGGTCGTGTATACAGTGCGCAAGGTAAGTTAGAAGATGCCTTGTCTGCGTTTAAATTAGCAGATAAGCAATCTCAAGATGCATTCGATAAAACAATCGTTGCACTGGTGACTGGTCACGCTTATAAGGATGCACATCAATATGAACAGGCAATTTTGAGCTACGAAGAAAGCTTGAAACAAGCCAAAATTACAAACAGCAAAGCTTTCGAGCGCGTTGCGCACCAAAGCATTGGTAATGTGCATCTTATTACTAAGCATTACCAATCAGCACTTGAATCGTATTTAACTGCAAATACGCTTGTCGCAAATGATAATGAGCGAGGTGAGAGTTATGAGTCTGTTGCCTTAGCGTATCACATGTTGAATCAGCATGATGCTGCGTTAGAGTATCAAATTAAGGCATTTTTAATGCATGAGAAGTCAGGCACATTAGACCAATATGCGCACTCAAGTATTGAGTTAGGCCGTTATTATGCTGCTGTTAAGAACTATGCTAATGCGGAAAGAACACTTAATAAGATTATTAAATTTGCAAAAGACCAAGGCGGTGCTTATTACGAAGCTTATGGTTACTGCATATTGGCCCAAGTGAAAGCTGCTAACGGTGACATAGCAACAGCAAAAACACTCATTAACCAAGCAAAGGTCATCGCTAAAAACGCTAATGATCAGGGGCTGGCTGAAGAAATTGAGAAAGAAACGCAGGGTTTGATTTAGCCACGCCCTTGGTATTATTTTTGTAAGGATAGGTAGCGCAATCAGACTAAGTGTTGTTCATTAAACTCATTGTGAATTGCATGGTCATAGCTAGGTGATAGATTCACGCATCAAGCACGATGTTTTAATACGTTTTTACATACACTTTGCTGATTGGTACCCCATGATTATTCAACAAAAAACCGACATTCTCCCCTCAGAAATCACACCAAAAGAGGTGTTTGAAAATCGGCGCCATTTTATTAAGCAAGCAGGTTTGGGCTTGCTTGCCACCACGGCGTTCGCACAAACCAATCTATTGTTTGCAGCAGATGCTACACGCTCGAATGCACCGATTGGCAAGACTTCCAAGTCCTTATTATCACTACCAAACTTTACTAAAACAGCTTACGGTAAAGATGAAAAGTTAACCTCTTACGAGGATGTCACAACTTACAATAATTTTTACGAGTTTGGCACGGGTAAAGGTGAACCAGCGACCAATGCTAAGTTGTTTAAGCCCCATCCATGGACAATCAGCATTGAGGGGGAAGTGAAGAAAAATAAAACCATTAGCATTGAAGATATAGTCAAGCTAGCGCCATTAGAGGAGCGTATTTATCGTATGCGTTGTGTGGAAGGATGGTCTATGGTGATTCCATGGGTAGGATTTCCCCTTGCGCAGCTAATAAAGTGGGCAGAACCCAATACTAATGCCAAATATATTGAGTTTGTATCTCTGGCTGACACACAACAAATGCCAGGGGTTAATTTGCCGATATTAGACTGGCCGTATACAGAAGGCCTTCGAATGGATGAAGCAATGAATCCACTGACACTAATGGCTGTTGGTTTATACGGTGAAAAACTACCAAATCAGAATGGTGCGCCAATGCGCTTAGTAGTGCCTTGGAAGTATGGCTTCAAGGGGGCTAAATCAATCGTCAAGATTCGTTTTACTGAAAAAATGCCAATCACTACTTGGATGAAAGCAGGGCCTAAAGAATATGGCTTTTACGCCAATGTAAATCCACAGGTGGAGCATCCGCGCTGGACACAATCTTCAGAAAAAAGAATTGGTGCTGGTTTATTTGCTGGCCGCATTAAAACACAGATGTTTAACGGATATACCGAGCAAGTAGGACAGATGTATGCAGGTTTAGATTTACGTAAATACTTTTAAATAACAGGTCTTTTGGCATGCAAATTAAACAACTTCTGCGGCGCACACCCAATAAAAAACAAATTGGCAGAATTAAGTTCGTTTTGTTTGTGCTTTGCTTGGTGCCCTTTATGCGCTTAATATGGCTTGGCATCAATGATGGTTTGTCAGCAAATCCTATCGAGTTTGTTGAACGTTCAACTGGCTTTTGGGCTTTATTTATTTTGCTGCTCACATTAAGCTTAAGCCCGATCAGACTGCTGTTCGGTTATGTTTGGCCACTTCAATTTAGGCGTATGCTGGGATTAATGATGTTTTTTTATGCCAGTCTACATATCACCATTTACTTATGGCTTGATTATGGCTTTGATTGGAATGATATTGTTAAAGATATTATCAAGCATCCCTATGTGTTGGTCGGCGCTTTAGCGTACTTATTAACTGTGCCATTAGCACTTACTTCTAATCAATACATGATGCAAAAGTTGCGTGAGCGTTGGAAGCAGCTACATCTAACAGTTTACCTTATTGCAATTTTAGGAGTCGTACATTTTTGGTGGTTGGTCAAGAAGGATATTCGTGAGCCCTTATTCTATGCGGTTGTCTTGGGCTTACTTTTAGGTGTGCGTTTGTTTTACAAACTACGCCAGATAAAATCAAAATCAGAAAAAATAAGAAAAATGAAGCTTTCCTTATCCGTTTAGAAATCATTTATGTAAGTTTTTAAAACATTTTTCGACTAATCCTTTAAGATTAATAGTTAATAACTTTTAGGGAGAAGTCTATGTATTACAATAAATTAGCAGCTTGTGTTAACGACATTTATACCAGCGTTATTTGCCATTTGAACAAAATTTCCGAAAGTGTGCCTCCACTTTTTCTAAGACTTATACTGGCCTATGAGTTCGGGGAGGCTGGTTACGAAAAGTTGCATGGGGTAAATTGGTTTGCTGATATTACTTTCCCATTTCCGTTTAGCTTAATTTCACCAGAAATTAACTGGCAAATAGCGACCTATTTTGAAATACTTGGAGCTGTTGCGTTAATTCTAGGGCTTGCCACTAGGTTTTTTTCTGTTTCACTTATCATTCTTACGATTGTGGCAATAGCCACTGTGCATTGGCCAAACCAATGGGATAGTTTAAGTGACTTATGGACTGGTTATCGTATTATCGATGAAAAAGGTGATGGGTTTGGCAATTACAAATTACCTTTAATTTATATCGTGATGTTTTTACCACTGCTATTTGGTGGCGCCGGTAAATTTAGTTTAGATGATTTAATTAAACGAAAATGCTCTAGTCGTTACACAAATCATTAAATAATAAAAATGATAAACATAACGCCTACTAGGCTTTTAACCTAGCAAATAGCACTGCCTAGTAAGCAATTTGCCCTGACAAATACCAGCCAGATTGATTGCTTTTATTCGCAATATTGCCTAAATCCAAGTAGGCGGCAGTCAGTGATATATTTTTAGTAGGGAACCATGCTAAAAATACATCATGCGCGTTTTCTTCTTTAAAAACACTCAAATTATCTGGTTTGTAACGATACTCAGTGCCCAATAGCACCTGATCTGTTAGCATCACGGCAACTGAAGCTGCTGGTTTGATTTGGTAATTATCTCGATTATCGCCACCAAAGCCTAAAAATCCAAATTGGTTCGCTTTTGTTGCTTGTAGTGTGCCGTTAATCAATAGGTTCCTACCAAAAACAGCCCCTAAGTACAGTTTTGTGGCTGCTAAATAGACATCTACACCTGTTTGATGCTTTGCACCTAGTGCTTTTGGCACGTTGTGGAAGTCCTCATTATGTTTAATTTGAACACCTAGTGACACCTGTGGCAGCCATGTATCTTGCTCATAAATGGCATCACCAAATAAACGCAACTTAACCCCCATCGTATTCACTCGAATACTTTCGCCAGGTACAGTGTCACTTAAGCCCAACTTTTGCTGACTGAGTGAAATTTCTAAGCGATTATGTAAGCCAATACTGACTCCACCAGAGCTGATCTCAAAATCACCATTTGTCCGTGCCTCTGTATAAAAAGCGGATCCACCAATTTGTTTGTCAGTGCCATAGCCTGTAATTAAAGCCCAAGGCGTTAATCCACCACCACCAGATCCTTCAATTTGCATCACTCCACCTGTTGCTAATAAACGATCACCCGCAAATAGCCCGTTGGAGTGGCTTAACATTAATATGGCTACAGTATTTAATGTCCATATCGCTAGTTGCTTTTTTGGGGGATGTGTAAAACTCATATTTGTCTTTCATATTTACCATTAAAAGAATAATAAACAATTAAATTACGTAGATTAATCACAACAGATATATTAAAGTAAGGTTAGATTAAAACCGAGAAATATTTATGAATAAGCATGTATTAATTGGGCTAATGTTGTTACTTTGCTCTTGTGTTCAAATGCAATCATCCTCCACAAAAGTTAACATGGCTCCAACTTTGTTTGAACGAATTGGTGGGTTACCTGTACTGAATATTGTTGTTTCTGAAACGATAGATCAGTCCGTTAATGACCCTAAAATTAAACGTTCGTTCGATGGTATTAAATTAAGTACATTAAAACAAAGTGTAGTTGACCAACTTTGTCTCTTAACTGGTGGGAGCTGTGTTTATGAAGGTGAAACCATGCAAAACTCTCATCGAGATCTTAAAATAACGACTGCTGAATTTGAACTGTTTGTAGAGGCTTTTAGAACATCACTCAACAAGCACGTTGGTGAACGAGAGAAAAATGAGCTCTTGAAAATATTAGCGCCTATGAAGCGTGATATTGTGACTAACTAACTTTTAATTTTTAGAGTTAACTTTTTTAGAGCTGACTAATGAATAGCAAAATTCTGAGCAATACCATCATCCTAAGTGCATTATTACTTGTAACATCGCTTCACGCTCAAGCTGCAGAGCTGTCGGTTCAAGTATTAGATCAAGCTGGCAACCCGCTTAGTAATGCTGTTGTTTACATAGAAACCAGTGTTAAATCAGCCGTTAAATCAACGACTGAGGCGAATGTTGATCAAAAGAATAAACAGTTTTCACCGATAGTCAGCGTCGTACAAGTAGGCACTAGTGTTAATTTTCCAAACAAAGATTCAGTGCGACATCACGTTTATTCGTTTTCACCTGCTAAAACGTTTGAATTAAAGCTTTACTCTGGCGTTCCTGCGAAGCCAGTTGTATTTGATAAGCCAGGCACGGTGATACTTGGCTGTAATATTCACGATAATATGCTGGCTTATATTCACATTGTAGACACGCCTTATTTTGGGAAAACTGATGTGAGTGGCATAGTTAAATTGATTGACTTACCAACAGGACAACACACTCTCAAGGCTTGGCATTACGCAACGGTAAAAGAGAATTTTGTTGCTGAACAAAAAGTAGCAGTAAAAAGCAATGACACCGTTACAATCAAGCTAGAAACGCAAAACTAATTACTAAGCCCTATGATCAATATGCAATTTACAAGCTTAAAAAGTCGAATTTCAGTTATTTTTCTATCATTGATATTGGTCATCCAAGTTTTAAGCTCAATTGCCATTAAGTTAAGTATTGATAAAAACGCTCGACGTTCTGTGAATCAGCAACTTGAAGTGGGTGAACGTGTATTTCTAAATCTACTACAACACAACGGTGATAGCTTAAGTGTTGGTGCTCGCATTTTGGCCGCAGACTTCGGCTTTAAAGCAGCGATTGCAAGTAATGATCATGAGACGATACTTTCAGCCCTAGTTAATCACCAGTCTAGGATTAATGCAGATATCGCCATATTTTACTCTGCAGATCAGAACAGTTTAGTGATATCTGAAAACTTATCCGAAACAGAGGTCAGTGAAAAAATAGCTGAAGTTATTTACGCGGCAAAAAATGATATTCAGAAGAATAATTTTACTATTTTCAATAATCAACCGTATCAACTAGTCGCTGTGCCAGTAAAAGCCCCCCTGACGATTGGCTGGGTAGTGATGGGGTTTGAAATTAATAACAGTTTGGCAAATACACTCCATAAACTAAGTAACCTAGAGGTGACATTCATCAGTCAATCTGGCGCTAGTCCTTGGCGCTCCACTGCGGGAACGATGAGTATGAGCTCAAGTGATCAGATTGTGAAATATACTTCAATACAACCAGTTATGAGTACTAACCGTAATTTGGAGCTCACCATTGGAGACGTCGCTTTTGGTACTCGCTATGTGACGATATTCAAAAACATCAACGATTCTCTATATGTCGTGTTGCAGCGCTCCATTGATGAAGCAACCGCGCCATTTAAGGTTCTCTTACTCAATCTTTTAATTTTAAGTATTGTTGGAATGCTGATTTTTATTGTCAGTATCTTGTATGTTTCAAGAATTGTTGCTCAGCCAATAGTAGAGCTAGCCGATACTGCTAAAAAGTTAGAGGAGGGCGATTATACGTTTAAAGTTGATACCTCCAGGAAAGATGAGTTAGGGAAGCTCAGTAGTGCATTCAGTAGCATGCGTACTGCAATTGCTGATAGAGAGAAAAGTATTCTTAAATTAGCTTACCTCGATGAGATGACGGGACTACCTAACCGCGCCTCATTCATGAAAGAGCTTAATAGCGCCATATATCAATCTGAAACCAATCGAGAGCCACTTTCTGTTCTAGTGATGAATCTAGATCGATTTAAACAAATTAACAATGTGCTTGGACATGATTTTGGTAATGAGTTACTGCACGCAGTATCTATTCGTATTTCACAAGTGTTTCGTAAAGACAATGATGTTGTTGCAAGGATTTCTGGGGATGAGTTTGCCGTATTGCTCCCAGCAACGAATGCCGACGTGGCAATGAATATCGCACAAAAGCTTTTGCAGGCCTTTGAAAAGCCAATTCAATTAGACGATAACTTTGTTGACATTACTGCAGGCATCGGTATCGCCAATTATCCAGTTCATAGTAACCAAATTGAGCAACTATTGAGCTTTGCTGAGATTGCTATGCAAGTTTCAAAAGCAAAGAAATGTGGACCTGTGGTATTTGATCCAAGTTTCGATGCTGGTAGCAATGTTAACTTAACGTTAGCCTCTGAGCTGAAAAATTCGATACAAAATAATGAACTAATGTTATTTGTCCAACCAAAAATTGACCTCAAAAGTAGGGTGGTCACTTCGGTCGAAGCACTAATTAGATGGAAGCACCCTACGAGGGGAATGGTTTTTCCTGATCAGTTTATCCCGTTTGCAGAGCAAACTGGGCTAATTAGAGATATAACGCTTTGGATGATTGCTGAGGCATCTAAGGTTAGTGCTCAATGGTTAGAGAAGGGGATTTCAATCCCAATTGCAGTGAATATTTCTGCAAGAGATTTAATCGACTCTGATTTTCCAAATAAAGTCAGTGAAATTCTAAAATCCAATGGCTCAAATATCTCACTCATTTCTCTTGAGGTGACTGAAAGTAGTATCATGGATGATCCACATCGTGCAAAACAAACTTTACTACATTTGTCTGAAATGGGTATCAAGCTAGCTATTGATGATTTTGGTACAGGTTACTCATCCTTATCATACCTAAAAGAACTGCCGGTTAGTGAGCTTAAAATTGATAAATCATTTGTGATGCATATTGAAGACAATTTAAATGATCGAATTATCGTCAGTTCAACTATCGAGCTTGCGCATAACATGGGCTTACATGTCGTTGCTGAAGGTATTGAAAACATTATAGTCTGGAAGTTTTTACAAGAAATGAATTGCGACTATGGTCAGGGATATTATATGTCTAGGCCAATTCCAGTCAGTGACTTCGAAGCTTGGCACCAGCAGTGGACATAATCACCATTCAAATTCAATAGATATTTCAATCTATTGGTCAGCCTAATTAAATAGCTTATTTAATTACAAATATTAATTGGCACTTAAATCTATTGATTGGCATCAATCATTTACTTTATCGATGCTACAAATATTATTAATAGATTTGCTTCTTCGATACTTAAGTTGCTATCGATGAATAAATGACAGTATTAATTCTTTTGTAGTAATAGACATAACAAGTTTGCCTCTATTTTTTAAACTTTCACACCAAAAATTAGTACTTAAACGCTTTGTCCTGCAGAGATTTTCATATAATATTGTTAATAATTGTAAATAATATGTAACAAAATATAATAATATCTATAAAAATGAAATTTACAGTGCTGATCAACCAATTAAAAAGTATATTCGATTACTCATATCACTGTGCATCTCAGCACCATTACTTGGGTGGTTGCACGAAATTCTGGGCTTTCTTTTACTTATCATCCAGCTTTCTGCTATTAATCATTTGTGCATTCATTGTTTATAGAATACATAAAGAAAATAGTGAGCTCAAAAATTATTTAAAAAATAAAGTTCAGGGTGAATCATCTCAGCTTCAAAATCATGCTTGAGCTTAAATTAGAATAACGACATTCATCCAAAAGTTGTAAAACAGTTTTGTTGTCCAGCATATCTAATGTGTGTTTTGCTACCAAATCCAAACTTAGCTGTTTATTTGTATGCATGCTAGTGGTTGATTAATCAGATTAACTTTATATCATCTTAGAAACCCAATAGCTGATAGAGCTTTTTAATCTACATACTTAATTTTACATAATATACATTATACGAAATGAAGTATGTAGTTACTTGGTGTTTGACGCAAGGAGTCAAGTATGTCTCACACAACCGCAACAAGGCCTCCAGAGGCTTCATATGGCTTTTCATTAACACATGAACAAGCATTGTCATTCAACTGTTGGAGAATTTTCTAGCTGTATTGTATCCACAAAAAATTTCATGCTCTAGGAAAAATTTATGTACAAAGAACATGTTTAATTGCTTATATAACTAAACACCTCGAACTGTCGTTAGTCAATTAAACTGTTGCGAGGTGTTTTATGCTTTATATGTTTGAATCAGGAAATTTAAAATTTACACCTAGATTAGATCTTAATATGATTAGATCATTAATAATGGTTAAATAATCTAACTGGTTTTTACTAAGGGGTCGCATCAGTATTTTCAATGATGACTTCAACGCGTCGGTTCATCTGGCGACCAGATGCGCTATCGTTGCCAGAGACCGGTGAGATTTCACCCTTGCCAGATGTGACGAGGCGATCCGAATTTACACCCTGCTTCATCAACCAGACCTTTACAGAATCTGCACGACGTTGTGACAAAGCCTGATTGTAGCCCTCGTTGCCTACGCTGTCGGTGTGACCTTCGATAAGCACCGAGCGGTCCATATACTGATTGAGGAAGCTAGCTAGTTTGGCGAGATTTGTGGCTGCGCCACTCTTAAGTTCAGACTTTCCAGTGTCAAATAACACATCTCCAAGTGTCACAACTAGACCTCGTTCAGTGGGTTTTGCATTAAGTTCTGCAATCTGGCGCTGCAAGTCAGCTGTCTTTTGTTGAGCATTGGCAGACTCCTGTTGTGCAGCTAGTGTGTTTAGACGTGCAGACTCCGCGCTACTCCGGGCGCTATCAATTTCCTTCTGCGCAGCTAGTGTCTCAATACGTGCTGATTCAGCATTGCTACGAGCACTATCAGCTTCTTGCTTTGCAGCAAGTGCTTCCATGCGTGCTGATTCGGTCTTGCTGCGTGCGATGTCAACTTCTTGCGTGCGTGAATCGAGACGTGCGCTCTCACGTTGCTGGTTCAAGGTTGTACGCTGGTCTACTAACAGGCGGCTTTCTGCCAGTGCCTGAGCGATGTCAACCTTGCGTTCTGCAATATACATCAAGTGTGCACCTTTTTCTTTGTCCCCCTGAATTTCCTCGGCGGCACGCACAGCCTCCTCCGCTTCCTTAATCGCAACTGGTGCTTGCTTTGCGAGCTGTTGATCAGACTGTAACTGTGTCAACTTACTGCGAGCATTGTTAACCTGAACTGGCTGAATTGGTGTAGCTGAGCATGCCACTAAAATTACAGATGCTACTGCGGTAGCTATCAGTGTTTTGGTTTTACTAATTTGTGTGTTCATTATTGATCTCCTGTCTTACGCTGCATTTCCTGCTTTAGTGTGTCGGTACCTTTTTGCATCTGCTCGTTAACTATACGTGCCTTTGCTACTTCAGATTTGGCAGAAGCTAGCTCAGCGTCAGCTTTTGCCTGTTGGGCAAGATGCTGAGCCTGAACCATTTTTTCTTCTCTTACTGCACTACGGGCGGCCGATAGTTTATCGCGCGCATCACTCAGTTCAACCGACGCATAGTCTGCGACACGTGCTCGCTCTGCACTAGCAATCGCTTGTTCAGCTGCTAGTAAATCTGATGTAGGTGGTTGCGGCGTTGATGCACAACCACTAAGGATCAACAATGCCAAGAATGTGGTTCCCATCGACTTTCTTGCTGGAATGGCTGAGAGTCGTAACGGAAAACAGTTACTTCCTTTTGCCTTTGGTAAATGTATTGTCTTAGCCATGTATTTCTCCTTGTATGAGTTGCGGCACTTATTACCTAGATAATGAAGTAAGTATCCCATACTGAAGTGCGTTACTCCGTGCACTGGCGTACATAGGCCGTCGGGTGGTTTATTACTCTAGAGTAAATATACACGCTGTTGTTTTAAAGGTTTAGTTAGCTATTTGAGGGGCATGTATTGCACGATGCTTAAGGTTGAAGACTGTAGAAGATCGATAAACTTTGCTCAATAATAGCAAGTCTTGCAATGAAACTCAGTAGCTTGAAAATTAGATGCAAAGCCTGATTTTGGTGGGTTTTTAGAGGTGTTGATGAGCACTCTACTTTTTTGAATTTGATCAATCATCTACTGATTAACCATATGTTGGCTACCATAGAGTTTAACGGATATTCAATAATCTCTAAACTCAACTAGAGACTAATCAATGAGCCTAATAAGATATATTTTGATACTAAAAGCTGAAATATCTACAAGTGAAAGAGCTCTGTTGTTGTGAGCATCATAACGATTAGAAACGGAAACCTTTTGACATAGCAAGGTATTAGCCACTAACTTTTGTTATAAGCAGCAACTAACTATTGACGCCTACAAATGAAGCGACAACCACCCTACGCTATCCATTTAACAGTATTTGTTATAGATTTTGCACACTACCCAATACTACCAAGGTGACAATCATTAAAAGTGCCCAGCCGATGACGCCCGCAGTCATGACAGCGCCAAATAAAAGAATTGCATGACCGCGTTCTTTTATATGAAATACCGCAGGAACACCATAATAGATAAACCCTACAGTGGCCATTAGCGCCATCGTTAATACAATTAGGTTAAATGTCATATCAGGAATTAGAAAAACGACGGGGGCTAGCCATAATGGCGTTGGTGCGACCGCTGCCAAGGTGAATGCCTGATGATAGGTTGGGTGAATTTCTGCCACCTCAGCTAGTTGTCTCACAATTAACGCCATCACTGGTACGGCAGCTAGTTCAATAATAAACAGAATTACAGCGACAAGTAATAGTTTTGAGTTCGATAAAACGGGAAGCAAATCACCAGCATATTTACCTGCTGCACAGTAGATGAAAAGCGGGGGTATTAATGACATTGGCACAACATGCAATAGATATAGCCTGTGCATAGAGTATTTACGCTGTACCAGATGACGCCAACCTTTAGTTGGTACAAAGAACATCCAGAATAAATTTAAAAGACTCATGAAACTACCCTCCCAAAAAAATTGGTCATTAGCTTATGTATCATTAACTCTAAATCTTGTGTTTCTTTCGGTAATTTACGCACTAATTCATTATAATTCAAGTACTTCTGTTAAATAATTATATTGAATTTAATATTTAACATTTTAAAATTATGCAGCATTCCACTCTGCTTCAGTGTCTACTTCAATCCAACTGTTATTGATCCTTACTGGAAATGTACGTAGGTTTTCATAAGCTGGGGCAGTTAATGCTTCTCCAGTGAGCAGTGAAAAACGAGCGCCATGTAATGGACAAACAATCACATCTTGTTCTAATTTTCCGCTAGAAAGCTCAGCGTCTTCATGGGTACATTTGTTCTCAATCGCATAATAACGACCATTAATATTGAAAATTGCAATAGATACCTCATCACTCACTATTTTGCGGCAAGTACCTGATGGAAAGTCTTCTACTGCGGCTACATCTACCCAATCACTCATGATTTATCTCCTAAAGCATGCCCAGTTGCAGTTTTGCCGCTTCAGACATGTTGTCACGGCTCCAAGGTGGGTCCCACACTAACATCACTTCTACAGCGTTAACTCCAGGCACACAGAGCAGTGTTTCCCTGACTGTTTCTGGAAAGCTTTGCGCCACTGGACAGTTGGGCGTAGTAAGCGTCATGGTAACGTTGACCCTTCCTGATGCTTCTGTCTCAAGCTTATAGACTAAGCCAAGGTCGTATATATTCACAGGAAGTTCTGGGTCGTATATTGTCCGCAACATTTCAATGAGTCGCAACTCAAGTTCCTGTTTACTTGGAGGCTTACTTTGCTGTTGTTGATCTGCAAATTTTTTCCAGTCAAACATCATATGATACTCACAATCTATTTCATTCTGTAGAGACTGGCTCAGTGGTGTTTTTTAATGCAGCTTGCATCGTATGCCAAGCCAGTGTTGCACATTTAACACGCTGAGGAAAAGCCTGCACGCCAGCTAATACAGTTAACTTTCCCATTGCATCTGGTACGGCAACACCAGTCACTAATGCTTGAAAGTCTTTTAGCATATTAAGCGCCTCACCTTCATCCTTCCCTTTTAGCGACTCAGTCATTAGTGACGCCGATGCTGTAGATATCGCACAACCAACGCCTTCAAAACGAATATCACTAATAACGCCGTCTTTCACTATCATGGCGAGTGATATTTTATCTCCACACAGTGGATTGTAGCCTTCGGCCTTTCGGTTTGCGTGTTCTAACGGCCCGTAGTTTCGCGGTTGGCGATAATGATCAAATATTAGGTCTTGATAAAGCTCTCGAAGATCATTCATTATTTGAACACCTCCTTCACTTGATAAATAGCCTCTGCTAATTTATCAACCTCACTAATAGTATTGTAAAGTGCGAATGATGCCCTTACCGTGGCAGGAACACCAAACCGCTCCATGAGTGGCATCGTGCAATGATGGCCTGTGCGTACTGCGATACCTTGTCTATCGAGAAAAGTACCAATGTCGTGTGGATGAAGTCCTTGCAATACAAATGACAGAATACCTGTTTTATTGGATGCATTACCGATGATACGTAACCCAGGAATTTCAGAGATTAATTCAGTGGCATAGCTTAATAGTGCTTGTTCATGCCCTACGATTGCATCAAAACCAATGCTGTTCAGATAATTTGCCGCAGCACCTACACCAACAACCCCTGCAATATTCGGCGTACCCGCTTCAAATTTATAGGGTAGCTTATTGTAAGTAGTAGCCTCAAAGCTGACTGAGCTAATCATATCCCCTCCCCCTTGATATGGTGGCATATCATCCAAGAGTGCAGATTTACCATACAATACGCCGATTCCAGTTGGGCCATATAGTTTGTGACCAGAGAAGGCATAGAAGTCGCAGTCTAAATCTTGAACATCGACGGGTAAATGTGCTATGGCTTGTGCGCCATCTAGCAATACGGGAATATGGTGAGCATGTGCGGCATCAATCATTCTCTTTACTGGATTAATCGTCCCAAGCGTATTGGAAACATGCGTGATTGCTACTAGCTTAGTACGCTGGCAAAGTAATGCATCATAAGTGTTACGATCTAACTCACCTGCATCATCCACTGGTATCACACGTAGAATGGCGCCAACTTGCTTGCATAACATCTGCCAAGGCACAATATTAGAATGATGCTCCATACCACTGACAATAATCTCGTCACCAGCTTTAAATCTACTACGACCATAGCTTTGAGCAACTAAATTAATGGCTTCTGTTGTGCCCCGCACAAATATTATTTCATGTGCGTATTGGGCATTCATTAAGTGTTGTAGTGCAACTCGTGCATACTCAAATGCTTCTGTCGCACGCTGACTTAATGTATGGATGCCACGATGCACATTTGCGTTATCGTAACGATAATAGTGATTTTCTGCCTCCATCACTGTATAAGGCTTTTGTGTGGTGGCGGCGTTATCCAAATAAACGAGTGTTTTACCATACAGGCGTGTTTGCAGTATTGGAAAATCATGTCTCCAACGCTGTACATTAAGGTGATTTTTAATGTCTGACTCAAGCGAACTATGTGTATGGGCGTTCATTTTAAACTCACCTATTTTTATAGTAACTCCTTGACCATGTCCCCTTGAGGCAAACGGTCTAGCAGAAGATGCTCAATGCGTTTACGTAAGTACGGGGTGTTTATTCTGTTAATAATGTCATTAGCAAAACCATAAATCAGTACTGAACGTGCCGTATCGGCATCTAGGCCACGGGAGCGTAAATAAAATAAACCTTCATCACTTATCTGACCTACTGTTGCCCCATGCGTGCATTTCACGTCATCTGCAAAAATCTCAAGTTGTGGCTTAGTATCTATTTCAGCTTGTTTAGAGAGTAGTAAATGATGGTTAGTCTGATGAGCATCCGTTTGATTAGCGCCATGATGAACGATGACTTTACCGTTAAATACGCCTCTAGACTCTCCATCAAGTATGCCTCGATAATATTCACGGCTAGTGCTGCATGGTGCTATATGGTCAATACGTGTGTGATGGTCTACATGCTGCTTATCATCTAACAGGTATAGTCCATCAAAGGTACATAAACATCCTGTTTCACTCAGGCTAGAGGTAATATCGTTGCGAACTAAGCGCCCACTAAATACAAATGATCTAGAAGTAAAACTGCTGTCTTTTGATTGCTCTGCGTGAACCCCAGCAATATGCAAGGCCGCAGGTCCTTCTTGAATAAGTTTGCAATGTTCAATTTTTGCACCAACGCCTACGTTGATTTGTGTGATTACATTGGTAAAGTTATGTGCATCAAGTGTGCCCATATAATGCTCAATGACAGTAGCACTTGAGTTTTTCCCTGCCATCACGATAATGCGTGGGTAAATCGCCAAGCCGTGCCCACTAGCAATCAGCAAAAGGTAGATTGGCGTTTCCAACACAGTGTCTGGCGCAATTTTCAGCACGGCACCGTCAGTGACAAAAGCATTATTCAATGCTGCAAAAATGGTATGTTCATGCTGCTGACTAAACAGTGACTCAGGTAGATTAGCATCACCATCAAGCATGTCAGCCAAGCTACTTAACTGTACACCATCCGGTAAATCATCAATCGTAGATAGTTCTGAATCAAAATGACCATTCACAAACACCATTAAATGCATCCCTTCACCAGACAATGCCCATGCCAGCAACTTTGCCTCTGAAGGTGCATCTGGTGGAATATTGTCGGGAGCTAGCGAGCCACGTTTACTAATCAACGATACATCCGTGTATTTCCAATCTTCTTCGCGTTTAGTAGGGAAACCATGCTCAGAAAAACGTTTGAATGCCGTTTTCCTAGCTGCCAATATCCAAGGCGAGTCATGCCCAGCTAACGCATCGGGCACTAGCGATAGCTCAATTTTCTGCCAAGATTGTGGTTGCACATGCATTGATGCCCCCTAAGCGATTTGTTTGATTAAATCTCCAGTTTCAAGCCAATTGTATCCATGGCGCTCTAAGTCTTTAGCCAAATCAGCGCCACCAGATTTGAGGATACATCCCTGTGATAGTACATGCACAGCATCTGGCACAATATAGTCTAATAAGCGCTGGTAATGAGTCACAAGGATAATGGCTCGATCAGGCCCTCGCATATCGTTTACACCGTCAGCAACAAGTTTTAGCGCGTCGATATCAAGACCAGAATCTGTTTCATCAAGAATAGCTAGCTTTGGCTGCAATATATTTAGCTGTAAAATCTCGTTACGCTTCTTCTCACCACCAGAGAAGCCCTCATTCACCGCACGTAACAATAGTGCTTCATCCATGCCTACCCGATTCATTCGCTCACGGACCAGTTTTAGAAAATCCATCGCATCAAGTTCTGGTAAGCGATGATATTTGCGTATGGCGTTTAATGCGGTTTTAAGAAACAGCGCATTGCTAACCCCTGGTATTTCAACTGGATACTGAAAAGCTAAGAACACACCCTCGCATGCTCTGCGCTCTGGCGACATGGCTAATAAGTCGCGTCCAAGATAATGCACACTACCAGCTGTTACCTTGTAAATCTCTCTACCAGCCAGAAGCTGAGCTAATGTACTTTTTCCAGAGGCATTAGGGCCCATGATGGCATGCACTTCCCCTGCTTTTACATCAAGGTTAATGCCCCGCAATATTTCTTTGCCATCAATACACACATGCAGGTTCTTTATCGATAGCATGATGGTTCTCCTAACCTGTACTACCTTCTAAGCTAACCCCAAGCAATTTTTGTGCTTCTACAGCAAACTCCATTGGTAGCTCTTGAAACACAGCCTTACAGAAACCACTGACAATCATGGATACTGCATTTTCAGGCGATATCCCGCGTTGTGTGCAATAAAACAACTGCTCTTCGCCAATACGTGAGGTTGAGGCCTCGTGCTCAACCTTTGCACTTGGGTTCTTTACTTCAATATATGGAAATGTATGTGCACCACAATGCTCACCTAACAATAGCGAATCACATTGCGTATAGTTACGTGCATTTTCTGCGTCTGATAATACTTTAATCAGACCTCGGTATGTATTTTGACCATAACCAGCACTAATCCCTTTAGAAAGCACCGTGCTTTTAGTATCGCGACCAATATGAATCATCTTAGTGCCTGTATCAGCCTGCTGATGATTGTTGCTTAAAGCAACAGAGTAAAACTCACCCACTGAACCATTGCCGCGTAAAATTACACTTGGGTACTTCCAAGTAATCGCCGAGCCAGTCTCTACCTGAGTCCATGAAATATGTGATTTTTCACCTCGGCAATCACCACGCTTCGTCACAAAATTATAAATACCGCCTTTACCCTCTTTATCACCAGGGTACCAGTTTTGAACAGTCGCATATTTGATACGTGCCCCTTCCAATGCAATGAGCTCTACCACCGCTGCGTGTAATTGATGCTCATCTCTCATTGGCGCAGTACAGCCTTCTAAATAACTCACGTAAGCATCTTTGTCGGCAATAATAAGCGTACGCTCAAATTGACCAGTATTCTTTGCATTAATCCTAAAGTAAGTAGAAAGCTCCATTGGGCAATGTACACCAGGCGGAATGTAGCAAAATGACCCATCACTAAATACAGCAGCGTTGAGGCTTGCAAAGAAATTATCGGTGTATGGCACCACTGAGCCAAGATATTGTTTTACTAAGTCAGGGTACTTTTGTACTGCCTCTGAAAACGGACAAAAAATAATACCAAGCGTGGATAGATTTTGTTTAAAGGTCGTTGCAACAGAAACACTATCAAATACAGCATCAACCGCCACACCAGCCAACATTTTCTGCTCTTTTAATGGAATCCCTAACTTTTCGTATGTGCGTAATAGTTCAGGATCAATCTCTGATAAATCGCGCGGACCATTTTTCTCTGATTTAGGTGCAGAATAATAGTAAGCATTTTGATAATCAATAGGTGACCAATCCAGATTAGACCATCGTGGCTCAGAAAGTGTTAACCAATGCTGATAAGCTTTTAAACGCCACTCCAGCATAAATGCTGGTTCGTTTTTTTTAGCAGAAATAAGCCTGATAGTACTTTCATTCAGACCAAGGGGGATTGTGTCAGCCTCTAGCTGAGTGTAAAAACCGTGTTGATACTCACGGTTAATTAGCTCGTTTAACTGTTGGGTAGTAGTCATATAAATACCACCACTTGATTGTCTAGACCGCTCTAAGTAGTGCCTAAATCAACTATTTGGCGGTGATTTAGCAGATATAAACAACACTGTAAATTACTGCCACACAAAATGTGACTTATTAAATCCAACTTAAGTTCAATTTGGCTATTCCGAATATAAAACAACTAATTTAGTTAATGATTGTCATATCACTGTGCAAATTAAAAAAAGAAAAGGAAATTTTTTCATGAACCAACTAGACTTGACCAATAAGCAATGTACACCATGCCAAGGTGGGGTTTCACCAATGACTAGTGAAGTTGCTAATAAGTACCTACCTTTAGCGCCAGGGTGGGAGCTACGAGACGATGCAACAAAAATCAAGAAAACATTTAAATTTAAAAACTTTATTGATGCCTTAGCACTAGCGCAGCAAGTTGGGAATCTTTGTGAAAAAGAAGGACATCACCCAGACATTACTATTGGTTGGGGATATTGTAGCGTTGTCTTCCAGACTCATAAAATTAACGGACTGCATGAAAATGACTTTATCATGGCATCTAAAGTAAATACCCTAGTCGATAATCAGATCACTACATAAACCAACGCTTAGCTAAAATTATTAAGCAAAAAATTCAATGTGATTACTTAACTTTAACAATTATCTTATTGATTATATTAATCTAATTCAACCACACCATCAAAGCTAACATTAAGGTTCAACGCGCCTATTCCAAGGGTCATTTTTACTGGCAATTTCTCGTTACCATGTAGTTCACGCTTGGCGCATGCTTGCGCCACAGCCTGCTCAATTTCTCTCTGGGAATTAATACCCACCATTTTCAAAAACTGGCGAATGCTCATATTGAAAGTATCGTTGTTCATATTAAACTCCACATTGAATGGTTGAATTATTGATGATTGATGACACATACATAGAAAAATCTTTAAATACTCAATCTTAGAACCCTATTACTCCTAATAAGTTTGCAATTGAATCTATGGTGAGATCTGGTTTAATGGTCGATGCATCAGCATAACTCTGGCGGTATTTCCCTGTTTTTACTAAAACCCCTTTTAGGCCAACTTGTTGTCCACCGCCCACATCTACATCAATATCATCACCTACCATCATCACATCAGAAGGCATAAGACCCATATCATCAAGTGCCATTCGAAAAAAGTCAGAAGATGGCTTACCAATAACCATTGAATTAACTCCGCTTGCATACTCCAGCGCCTTAACAAAACCACCTATGTCCATTTGTAGCCCTTGTTCGGTTTGCCAAAATTTATTTTTATGAATGGTGATTAACTTAGCGCCATTCATCAGCGCATTAAAAACGTCATTCAGTAACGCATAAGTCCAAGCATTACCAATATCGCCAATCACAATATAGTCGGGGTTAGCCTCTGATTGTGGAAACTCATTAAAGTCTTGTTTAACATCTTCGGCTAATAATAAACGGCATACAGGGTGATGTTGCTTCCTTAAATAAAGCAAGGTAGCCTGAGGCGCACTGATGAGCTCATTTGCAGGGATATCAAAGCCCAAGGCATTGATTTTTTTGTGTAACGTAGCTAATGATAATGTGCTGGTGTTAGTAACAAAACGGCAAGGAATACCACTAGTGCGTATTGCTTTGATTGTATCAACAGCCCCTTCTATGGGGCTGGTGCCAGTATAAAGCACACCATCTAGATCAAATAAAATACCTTTAATTGATAGCGAATTGTTCATATTTGGCTTCACCTCCACACTAGGTTAGCAAATGATATCAATGACGATAGACACAACATGAAGCAATAAAAGTCTATTCACACATCAATAATATCGCAAAAATACGCAAATTAAGTGTCTTATTAAACCAAGTCGTGTAGTTTTAAACCAAAGACTGTCGTTAAGCTAAAGAGAATTTAAACCAACAGTCTCATCTAGACTAATGGTTGGATGGTGAGAATAGAATAAGGTTTTAAATGGATAGCCATCAAGAAGCATAACTTATGCGATCTACAAAGCTATGCTTCTATCAGCTATTTAGGTATCAGCTATTTGGGAATTAACGATTGTTAAAGAACGCAATGTTCATTGCTCTGTCATTTACAAATGTAATTTCAGTTTCTTTGTAAGTACGTTTTGGGTCATATTTCACGATGTTTTTGTAGTACCACATTTCAACTTTAACTGGCTTAGATTTACTTTCGTCGGCACCAGCCTTGAGCATTACTGTATTAGCACCAGATGGCTTAACTGACATTTCCTTTTTAAAAGGTACGCCTAACTTATCGGTGATTACTTTTTTAGTTTTTCCGCTAAATGTATTTAAAAACTCATTCTCAGTGTATGTTTTAGGAGGCGCAGCATGCGTCACTGACATTGAGGTGGCCAAAAAAGAAGCCATCGCGACGGTTAACAATAATTTCTTAATACTAAATTGCATATCTATCTCCATAATTAACGCTTTATTATCTCATTTATCGGTGCTTTAACAAACGTCTCACTGATTAATTGGTTTACTACTAAATCGTAATTTTTAATCCATCGTAGCCAACAAACACATTATCTGGCAGCTGTGCACTGAGTGCAGTGTATTCCAACTCATGCGTCATATGAATCAAGTACGTTGCTTTCGCCCCTATCTGACTAACGAAAGCAAGGCTTTGTTCCACATTGATGTGGCTATAGTGTGGGGTAACACGCAAACAATCTAATAACAAAACATCAACATCTTTCAAAAGTGCCATCGATGTATCAGGTATAGCAGATACATCGGTTAAATATACTAAGTTACCAATCCGGTAGCCATATATATCACTATGTCCATGCTTGATTGGAATCGGTGTGATGACTTGGTTAAATAATGTGAAAGGTGCAACAACTGGATTTACTTTCAGAATGGGTAAATCCCAAAAATCACCAGCTTCACGCAACGTATAGCCAAACTTATCTGCGATATGTCGCATTGCATCAGGACTGCCATATAGCGGAATTTGACAGCGCTGTTTTTGACAGTAAGCGCGCAAATCATCAATACCATGTAAATGATCAGCGTGTGTATGTGTGTAAAGCACGGCATTCACATTCATCAAACCTTCTCTCAAAGCTTGATGACGCAAATCTGGCCCTGTATCGATAAGAATCACGTTGCCATTATCCAACGTGATAGCACTTGAGCAACGCGTTCTATGGTTACGTTTATCTGTAGAGACGCAAGTATTGCATTGGCAGCCAATCATTGGCGTACCAGCACTTGAACCTACCCCTAACATTGTTAATTGCATTGACAACCTTTATCTGTGATGTCTGCGTCTACAATTTCATTATGCACAGAAATTTAGACAAATTAGTGCTTAGCATGCTTAAACAAGCGGAAGAAATTCTCCGTCGTAGCTGCAGCAAGTTCATCAAAAGAAATACCTCGTAGATTAGCAACCTCCTCAGCCACATGCTTGACATAGCTCGGCTGGTTTGTCTTTCCACGATAAGGCGTTGGCGCTAAATAAGGTGAGTCAGTTTCTACCAGAATTCGATCTAATGGCACATGCTTAGCCACTTCTTTAATGGTCTGTGCATTTTTGAAGGTGATGATGCCAGAGAATGAAATATAAAATCCTAACGCAATCGCCTCTAATGCAACGTCCAAGCTTTCTGTAAAACAATGCATCACGCCACCCACTTGCTGTGCGTTTTCTTCTCGCATAATACGCAAGGTATCTTCTGGTGAGTTTCGTGTATGAATCACCAACGGCTTACCAGTGGCAATCGCAGCGCGTATATGCGTACGGAAACGTGTACGCTGCCATTCTAGGTCACCTGTCAGTCTAAAGTAATCTAAACCTGTTTCACCGATGGCAATCACTTTAGGGTGATTGGCAAGTTTGATTAACTCATCGACGGTAGGCTCCTGAATGTCCTCATAATCGGGATGAACACCCACAGAAGCATAAAAATTTTCATTTTCCTCAGCGAGTGCCAACACTTGAGGAAAATCAGGTAAAGTCACCGAAATACATAAGGCATGCCCTACCTGATTATCCTGCATAGCCTGTTTAATGGCAGGGAGGTTAGCTAGTAGCTCTGGAAAATTAAGATGGCAATGAGAATCAACAAGCATGGTTTTCAACTAAATCGTATGAGTAGCACGTAATGATTTAAGCGCGTTACCTAAAAGTCCCTCTATTTTAGTGCGAGCTTCTAAGCCACCGCTTTTTTCATTAAACTGCACACCAATACCCTGTGGTTTATTACCTTGTGTGTTGGGCGTAATCCAAACAACATTGCCAACCACTTTTAGCTTTACTGGGTCATCAATTAAGCTAAGTAACATAAATACTTCTTCGCCCATTTGAAATGATTTCGTTGTTGGAATAAACAAGCCGCCGCCTACTAAGAAGGGCATGTATGCTGCATATAGGGCCGCCTTTTCCTTGATTGCCAGTGACAAAACACCTGGTTTAGGCGCAACAGTGTTGGCATTTTTAATTTCGTCTTGTATATCTTCAGCCATAATTAAACTCTTTTGAAGGACTCTGCTTAATGATTTGTTTTATTTACCTAACAAAACAAATTGAAACTAAAAAATTTTGGTGTACTCAAGTAAAAGGCCTTCCATCTGTAACTCGTGATTCAATGGATGTGAGGCTAATTTCCTTAACTCGTTCATTCTTTTATACATATCGAATAACCTGCTTAAGTTTACCTTGTCCGCCAAAGCTTGCAAAGCGCTGATGTACTGCAAATGATAGCGAACCTGCTGTCCCAACTTAATAGCAACCATATCATATATCCATTTTTGAATCGCAATCACACCAGTTTCAGCTGAATTAGCAATTAACAAAGGTGCTAGCACATAGGGTTCCAGTTTTGGGCCAAGCGCAAGATGCTTCCAAATTTCAGACAATTGATCAAATTGCATTTGCTCAGAAAGTACTTTAATTGGTGATCCCTCTAGATAGGCTAATTGTTGTTTTGCATTTTTTACGCCCTGCTCCTCCAACCACCCGAGTGATTGCTCCTCATTTGGCACAGGCATGTTTATTTTCTGGCACCGACTAATAATGGTCGGTAATAGTCGCTGCAATTGATGAGCTACTAAAATAAAAATCACACCAGAGGCAGGTTCTTCTAGCATTTTAAGTAATGCATTTGCAGAGGCGACATTTAATGCTTCAGCAGGATGGATTAAAACAATACGCATACCACTACTTTGATGACTTGATAAGCTTAAAAAATCACTTAAATCTCGAATCTGCGACACGGAAATTTGTGTTTTTTTCTTAGTTTTTTTACTAGATACGGTATCATCAGATTCAGCATCTTGTTCTGGGGTCAGCAAACGAAAGTCAGGGTGACTATCATCATTAAACCAGTGACAGCTAGCACATGTTTTACATGCACCTCCATTTGGCATTTTATTTAAACACAATAGCGCTTGACTAAAACTGCATGCGAAATTGTACTTACCAATGCCTGCCCTCCCATGTAGCAGAATAGCATGAGGCAAGCGTTGACTATCATGTACTAAACGCTCCCATATCTGGGATTGCCATGGGAAGATCTGAGCATCATTCATAAAGAGGCTATCGCTTCCGCCACAGACTTCGCAACTTCTGCTAGCGGTTGATTACTATCAATGACTCTGAATCTTGCTGGGTTTTGCTGTGCGCGCTGCAAATAGGCATTGCGAATGCGTGTGAAGAAATCAGCTGACTCTCTTTCAAACTTATCTGGCGTACGTGCAGCTGACAACCGTTGCATGCTGACTTCAACAGGTACATCAAATAGCAATGTCATATCAGGTTGCAAGCTATCTTGCACCCAGTGTTCCAAAAGCTCAATTTTTGAAGCGTCTACGCCTTTAGCGCCACACTGGTAAGCATAGGTTGCATCTGTGAAGCGATCAGACAGTACGCAAGCTCCGCGCGCTAACGCAGGCTTAATCACCTGAGCAATATGCTCACGCCTAGCTGCAAACATTAACAAAGTTTCAGTTTCTGGATGCATAGCCTCATGCAGCAGTAACTCTCTCAGGCGTTCACCTAGCTCAGTACCGCCTGGCTCACGCGTTGAAACAACTTCTACGCCACGAGCACTCAGTAACTCAATAATACTAGAGATATGTGTGCTTTTACCCGCACCATCCATCCCTTCTAGGGTAATAAACTTAGCATTCATATTTTTATTTTTTCAACTGATAACGCACTACTGCACGGTTATGTTCATTCAGGTCATTAGAAAAAGCATGGCTACCATCACCTTTGCCTACAAAATAAAGTGCTTTGGTTTTAGCTGGGTGCAAAGCGGCTTCAATTGCAGCGATACCAGGCATTGCGATTGGTGTTGGTGGTAAGCCGCTTCTTGTATAAGTGTTATAGGGCGTATCCGTTAATAGATCTTTTTTTCTGATGTTGCCGTTAAATTGTAAGCCCATTCCATAAATAACCGTTGGATCAGTCTGTAATCGCATGCCAAAACGCATTCTGTTGATAAAAACACCAGCAATCATTGGACGCTCACTGGCTTTACCTGTCTCTTTTTCAACAATTGAAGCCATAATCAAAGCCTCATAGCTATTTTTATACGGTAAATTTTCTTCTCGGTTTTGCCATGCTTTATCAAGCTTAGCCTGCATTGCATCGTAACTGATTTTCAATAATGCTATATCTGTCGTATGGCGATTGAAATAAAAAGTATCAGGGAAAAATAGCCCCTCTGGCGCATTGTATGTCGAGCCAAGTAATTGCATAATCTCACGGTCAGATAAGCTAGTAATAGTTTGCTTTACTGCATCATTATTTGCCAGCTTCTCGCGCATCTGCGCAAATGTACGTCCTTCAATAAAAGTGACGCTTCCTTGTGTAGCCTTGCCGTAATTGAGCGAGAGTAACAGCTGATAAGGTGAAATATTTTTATTTAAGGTGTAACTACCCGCTTGTAAATATTGTTCTTTATTTAAAAGCTTGGCAATCAACACAAATCGCCATGGCTCACGTAATACGCCTTGTGCTACCAACTGGTTCGCAATACTTCGGAGCCCGCTATTTGGCGCAATCACAACCTCCTGGCTACTAGGTTGCAACTTTAAAGGAGCAATAGCGTAGTACACCAACCAGCCGACCATCAATAAAACAGCAATTAAGCAGATCAGAAGCCAATTTTTAATGCGTTTAACCATGAGTCAGTATATTTCTAATTGTAGAAGCCAACGATTGTTGCTCCCATGTTTGATTACCTATTGCCGTTACCTGAAATGCGCCATATAGGCTATTACAGACAATCACCTCGTCTGCACTCAATAGCTCCGGCAATGTTATTGTTACTTCGCTGCAATTCAAACCGAGTAGGCTTTCTAAACCAAGTATTCTTTGCCTAGTGATACCAGCAACACCGCACTGGCTTAAATCTGGCGTGTATAAATGGCTACCTACACGGGCAAAAATATTACTCATTGTGCATTCAATCACATTGCTTTGCATATCCATCATGAGACCATCAAAAATAGATTCCTCACGCCACTCCATACGCGCCAATATATTTTCCAGGCGGTTAAGATGTTTAATTCCAGCAAGTTTTGGTTGTAAGGCTAAACGAGTGTCACACAAATGCAGACGTACACCACTTAAATAGTGGGCATCCAGATAAGTCGGCATGGATGATTTAATCAATACGCGGGTCGGAATGGTGACTGCAGGTGGCGCATAGCCGCGCTCACCCTCACCTCTAGTAATAATGATTTTAGCAACAGAGACTTCGCCATTATCAAACTCCTCTATCGGAAATAGTTGCTGAATATCAGACATTAACAACTCTGCACTCGGGCAAACAATCCCAATCACAGCACAATCCGCCACTAATTTTTGATAATGAAAAGGCCAGCTAATTGGTTGACCATCTCTAATTTTCATGGTCCTAAATACACCGTCACCGTAGGTAAAGCCACGGTCTGCAGCTGAGATTACTTGATCAAAACTGCCGTTTATTAAAGATGTGCGCTGATGGATCATAAGTTGTAATTAAACCATACGGGCCATAAATACACTACCTAAAACAGTGAATAAAAAGCCCGCAGTGATCACCAATGCGGGCTTAGATATCAGCAAGTTAATAGAAAGTTACACTTTTTTAAACACCAAACTACCGTTGGTTCCACCAAAGCCAAAGTTGTTTTTCAGCGCGTATTCAATCTTCATATCACGTGCAGTGTTCGCACAATAATCTAAATCGCAATCTGGATCTTGGTTAAAAATGTTAATAGTAGGTGGAGATAACTGATGATGGATTGCGAGTACGGTAAACACGGACTCCAAACCACCAGCGCCGCCAAGTAAATGACCTGTCATTGATTTAGTAGAGTTCACTACAAATTTGTAAGCATGGTCACCGAATGCAGCTTTAATTGCGTTAGTTTCATTAGTATCACCAAGTGGTGTTGATGTGCCGTGCGCGTTTACATACTGCACGGCATCTGGGTTAATGCCTGCGTTCTGCATTGCATTGCGCATAGAACGGCGTGGACCGTCCATATTGGGGGCCGTCATATGATAAGCATCAGCACTCATACCATAACCGCTTAGCTCTGCATAAATTTTCGCGCCGCGTTTTTTCGCATGCTCGTACTCTTCCAGCACCATGACGCCGGCACCCTCACCTATGACAAAACCATCACGATCCTTATCCCAAGGGCGACTAGCAGTTGCAGGATCATCATTTCGTGTTGAAAGTGCGCGTGCAGCGGCAAAACCACCTACGCTTAAACGTGTGATTGCAGCTTCTGCACCACCAGCAATCATTACATCTGCATCACCGTACTCAATCATACGTGAAGCATCACCAATCGAATGCGTACCAGTAGTACATGCAGTGACGATAGAAACGTTAGGGCCTTTAAAGCCAAACATGATGCTCAGATTGCCTGAAATCATGTTAATGATAGTACCTGGGATGAAAAATGGCGATATTTTGCGCGGTCCAGACTCTTTGTAAAGCACATCAGTGTCTTCAATAAGTTGCATACCACCAATGCCAGAACCTATTGAAACACCAATACGTTCAGCATTTTCTTCGGTAGCAACTATGCCCGAGTCTTTAACTGCCTCAATAGCGGCAGCGAGGCCGTATTGAATGAAAGTATCCATACGTCTCGCATCTTTTGCAGTGATAAAGTCTTCGGGGTTAAAATTTTTCACCTCACCTGCGACGGTCGATGAAAATGCACTCGCGTCAAACTTAGTAATTTGCGTAATGCCAGATTTACCGGCAACTAAATTATCCCAAGCAGTTTTAACACCAATACCAACAGGCGAAACAACACCAAGACCAGTTACTACAACTCTACGTTTAGACATACAGGATACCTCTAAGAATTCTTTACTATGTGTATTACATTAGCCGCCAACCAGCCACGGCCACACTTTACAACAAGGACTATCTCGGTTTCTATATTACCTGCGTCTTCCGAAGTCACTTATCCATTGAAGTATAAGGCCACTTTTAAAAAAGCGTTTTAAGACGAGGTTTAGGAAACAAAAAGGCAAAAGGCAGTAAGCTCGGAATGAGCAAACTGCCTAATTGTGAATTTATTTGAGGTTAGTATTGATGTAATCAATCGCTAATTGAACTGTAGTGATTTTTTCTGCTTCTTCATCAGGAATTTCGCAGT